>ORMF010390680.1_pt1 | contig 64900 bp, 60 predicted proteins | sample 1779871 | NCBI WGS metagenome assembly ORMF01 (sample SAMEA104232316, study PRJEB22302) | groundwater metagenome | biome: forest; feature: aquifer; material: groundwater | place: USA | collected 2011-08-07 | depth 5.4 m | reverse complement strand
AGCGCCTCGTTCAACTCCACGAGCTGTTCCCAGTCGCGCCGGTACAGCGCCTCCAGCGCCCCGGCATGCTCGGCCCAGAATGGCGCGCGCCCGTAGTGCTGGGCGAGGCTCGTCCAGCACTTCGCGCGCCAGCGCGGGCTGCCGCGATGATCGATCCGCACGTCGCGGATGGCCTGGCCCAGTTTGCCCCGGGTCAGCACCGGCACGGTCAGCCAGACTTCGCCGCGGTCGCCGCGGATCCGGTTGCGGTTCTGAAAATAGTGCTTCCGGTACGGAACCTGGTCGAGGAGCACCCAGGTCTGGGCCTGGCGCAGCTTATCGAAAAACCCCAGCCACGGCAGGTGCTCGGGCTGGTGGATCGTCACGATCATGCCTGGCGTCCTATTTTCCGACGACCTGAGGCCGCCCCACGAGCTCGTCAAGATAGACGGTCCGGCGGCCCATCGTGTAGGGCACTTTCACCGTCTGCCTGGGCTGGTAGCAGTCGCGGCACGGCGCAAAGGTCTGCGTCCCCTGGCAGCGCCGATGCGCCTGCCGCACCTTCCGCATCGGCTCTCCGTTCCAGATCTCGCGGACGGCCGGCGTCCGCGCATCCCCGATCGATTCCCGCCCCAACTCATCATTGATGCACATGAACGCCCGGCCGTCCGAACCGATCACCAGCCGCTGGAACGGAACGGGACAGGTGAACCGCGGGATATACTGGATCGCCTGATCGTGGTGCAGGTAATCCAGGAGGGTGTTCACGCTCACCTCATCCGCGATGGGCTCAAAGGTGTCGAAGTACGCTTCCGGGTTGTCCTGAATCGCCGGCCAGATCCCCTGGATCCGCACCACGGGCTTCACGCTTCCCTTGCGCTGCTTGATCTCATGGAACGCGCGGATCTTCGCCACCATCTCATCGAACTTGGCGGGAGCCCGGATCCGCTCATACGTGGCGCCCACACCGTCGAACGAAATGGTGAGCCAATCCATCTGCAGCTCCACCAGCTCTTCGAACATCTCCGGCGTCAGCCAGAGCGCGTTGCTGAGCGAGTCCACCTCCCGGATGCCCCGCTGCTTCGCGTACCGAACGCAGTCCATAAAATGTGGATTCAGCGTGGGCTCGCCGCGCCAGCTCAGGCGGATCGAATAGACGCGGTGCGCCGCCAGCTCATCGATGATTTTGCGGAAGAGCGCGTAGTCCAGATTGCGGTGCGGCACGCCCGTCTTGAAGGCGTCCGTCACCGTGTAGCACATCGGGCATTTCATGTTGCAGGCGGAGGAGAGCTCGAGGTCCACATGGTCGGGATAGGTCCCCGCCCACCCGAGCTGCGGGTAGAGATGCCACCGGACCCGGTTCCAGAGGTACCGCAGCCGGTGGCCCTTGCCGCGGTTCCAGTGGAAGCGCAGCCGCCCCCACGCCCCGCTCGCCCCCTGATCGGCTTTATTGATCTTCATCCGGAGACGGCCCGCGCATGGTCTGTTTTGAGCGCGGCATCCAGGCGGTCCCACTCCGCCGCGGATTTCGCCCGCTGCTCCCGGTACCAGGCCACATACCGCCGGACACCCTCCTCGAACGACACGGCGGGCACCCAACCTAGCTCGCGTTCCGCCCGGACGCTCGAGATCTCTTTCCCGGAGAAATCCGCGGGCCGAGCCGGAATGTACTCGATGGTGACGTTGCCGATGATCGCCTGGACCGTCTCGGCGATCTGCCGGATCGTCACCTTCTCCCTGCCGTCCAGGTTGTAGATCCGGTTCTTCGCCACTGACTGCAGCGCCAGCACATTGCCTTCCGCGAGGTCCTCGACATACACGAACTTTCTGAACTGCGACCCGTCTCCGGCGATGGTGAGCGGCTCGCCCCGCAACGCCTTGCCCACAAAGATGGGCACAACGGCCCCGTCCCGGGCCCGCGGGCCGTACGGGATGCCGTAGCGTAAAATCGTCACCGGAATGTCGTAGAGCCGGCTGTACGCCTGGCAGTAATATTCGGAGGCCATCTTGGTCGCCGTATACAGATGGCCCGGGGCCCGCAGCGGGGTCTCCTCATCCACGGTCGCCTCGACCGCCTCGCTGTAGACCCAGGTGGTGCTGCCGTAGATGAGCCGCTTGACTCCGGTGGAGCGCCGCATCGCCTCCAGGACGTTGATCGTGCCGCGGACGTTGATGGCCTCGGCGTAGTACGGCTCATTGAAGACATCTTTGACGTCGGCCACCGCCGCCAGGTGGTAGACGACATCGATCCCGTTGAGCGCCATCCGCACCGCTTCAAGATCCAGCAGGCTGCCTTGGTAAAACTCGATGTCCTTCCGGAACGTCGGCATCACCATGTCAAAGACCCGGGCCTCAACGCCCTTCGCCCGGAGCTTGTCGACCACGTGCGAACCGATGAATCCTGAGCCTCCCGTCACGAGTGCCTTCATGATTGCCCCCTACTGCTGCGGTTTCCGCACCATTCCCTCATCAGGCGTAGACGCTCATCCATCATCTGCGCTCAAGCACGCAGAAGGTGTATCCCCCCACGGGATTGCCGTGCTCATGGCGAAACAGCGGCAGGAGTAATTGATAGCAGATCTCTACCCATTCCTGCTTGGAGCGCCGGCGCTGGTCCGGAGAGCAGGCGTTGGCCATCTTGATCAGGACGGGAGAGAGCGGGCGCAACCCGATATCCCAGAGTTGCAGGATCAGCGGCGAGAGGCACGGTCGTTTCCTGAGTATCCGAAAACCCTGCCGAGCCGCAAGGCGGTCCAGCTCCTCGTCGGTTACCTCCCACCGCCGGCAGTCCGCCCTGCCCCGGTTGAGCTGGCGGAGAAGCGCCTGATACGGCGGGTAATCCCCACTCCGATAGGTGGGGCACGAGGCCGCGAAGGTGGGGTTCAGCAAAAAGAGGGACGCCTTCCCCCCCGAGGCAAGAATCCTCGCCAGCTCGGAGAAACAGTGCGCCGGATCGTCCAACCAATAGAGCATGTTGGAAAACACGCTGCGAAACTGCCCCGCCGCGAACGGCCATGGGCGATTGGCGTCACCGATCCGGTAGTCGTCATAGAAGCGCAGGAACGCCGCTTGCCGCTTCAAATTCTCTTTATGATCAAACGCGCAATCGAACGTGTGCGCCGGCCGCTGATTCACCAGAGAGGGATTGGGTGGTTCGTGATACTGGTCGTAGATGTCGGCTCCCGCCCAGAACGCATCCAGATGCCCGACATTGCGGTACAGATCGTGGTCGGGCGAGAGCCGTCCGCCGGCCGCAATAAAGCTGAACAGGCCGGTGCCAGCCCCGACATCCAGGCAGGGCCGCTCGAACGGATGCCCTGACTCCCGCATCACGGATGCCGTGATCGCATTCCACAGCGCGGATTCCGGCCGGAGCCATTCCAGGTTCAGGTACTCCCACAGCAGGGGCTCCTCGCGTTCTGACGGACGCGCCGGCGGCACGGGTGCGAGCTGCGCTCGATCAGGCCCCATCCGGCGCCTCCTCGGGATGGTAGTACAGCGGAACGCACCAGTGATGCTGGGCCACCCACTCCGCGTTCGGAAACGCGCCGGGACGGCCCATGAGCGTATGGCAGAGGGCGTCATAGACCTTCCCCGTCGAGCGTTCGATCGACTCGAACACGATGTACTTGTATAGCCCGGAGATCATCCCCTCGGGCAGACGCACGCGATGGGAAAATTTCTGGTTCAGCTCTTGCTCCGCGACGAGGTTTTTCCACGCCGTGATCTCCTCCAGCCGGTCAACCTGCACCACCCCGAGCGCGGCGGCGAACTCCGACAGACGGTAGTTCATACCCTGCACGTGGTACGTCGGTTTGCCGTAGTTGCGATACTGCTTCGCGAAGTCGATCAGGGCGGGGTGCTTCGAGACGATCATCCCGCCCTCTCCGGTCGAAATGCTCTTGGTTCCGTAGAAGGAGTAGACGCCCGCATCCCCCCAACTCCCGGGCCGCCGCCCGCGCCACGAGGCCCCATGGGCGTGCGCGCAGTCCTCCAGCAGCACGATGCGCTTGGCGCGGCAGAACTCGGCGATGCGCTCGACATCAAACGCGATGTGCCCGCCGATATGCACCAGCCAGACGGCCGCCAACTGGTGCGCCGATGCGGCCGCCTCGACCGCCTCGTAACTGAGGCACAGATCGTCCCGGCGGCAATCTCCGAAGACCACCTCCCCGCCCGCATGAAGCACCGACAGCGGGGTCGCCATGAAGGTATTGGTGGGGCAGAGGACCTTTTTTCCCCGCACCCCGAAGTACTCCAAGGACGCCAGCGCCCCGCCGGCCCAGCTGGATGTTGCCACGGCGGGGAGCCCGTTCCAGGCGGCCCACTTCTCCTCGAACAGCTGCGTGAACCGGCCTTCGGTCCACCGCTGACTCTGAAAGATCTCCTCCCAATACGCCATGACCCGCGGCTTGTCGCGTGGGTCAAACCCGATTCGGAAGGCGCCGTACGGTGCGGCCGCCAGCGCGCGCTCAGCCATTCGCCTGATCCTCCCATCCCGCGGCGCGCCGGACCTCGAACCACAGCCTGCGCCACGGCATCTGCTTCTCGGCGCGCAGGGTGCGCGGAGGGGCGAACCGGCCCACGCCTGCGAACACGCGCGCGAAGTCCACCGCTCCTTCGCCCCGTCCCGCGAGCGCGGGATCGGCCATGAGCTCCTGCATGGTGAGCAGGCGACCGTCAGCCCCCTCAAAGAGGACGCCGTGAGCGACGTCGGCCGCCACCCAGGCGCCCCCGACTCGCGCGAAGGACAGCACGATCCGCTGACCGGTGGCGGGGTCCTCGCACACCTGCCAAAACGCCGGGATCCCAGCGTAGGTCGCCAGCGTCGTGAAGACATCCGCCGCCTGATCCGGCTGTCCGTATCCGCGGATGATGATATGGAGAACATGGTCGTCGATGACGGGAAATCCCTGGGGTGTCGGACGGATGTGGCTGCGCGTCCAGGCCAGGAGCGCTCGCACGCGCGCCTCATCCGTAACGGCATCGCGGCCGATCCGATCGGCCAGCAGCCGGTACTGCCAGTGGCGATCGAAGAAACTGATCATCTTCATATAGAGCGGAAGCTGCTGGCGGTGCACGGTGTAGTTGATCCCCTGGCGCGTGGTCGCCGGGATCCGGAGCCCGATCAGCCCAAGCGACAGACAGCCCAGGAGGACGGCGGCCCGCCTGGCCGTCACGCGGAGGCTCCGGCTCATTCCGCGGGTCCTCCGGAACGAATGGCCAATTGCTGCGGCTCGGGCATCGCCGAGGCGGCCTGGAACTCCGGCGTCTGCTCGTCGGGAATCGCGATGATCTTTTCGCGGGCCACCCCGCGCGCCATCAGGTCCTGCACGATGGCCCGCCGGTCACGGATCGAGGCCACCACGACCCGGTCGAACGTGAGCCGCCCCAACTCCGAGAGTGCCCGCACAGGCTCGTTCAGAAACCGCACGCCCGCACCGGCGTGGCCATCCACGATGGCCACCACTCGAAACCCGCCCTGCTGCAGCATGACAAACGCGATCTCGGCGACCTCGCCCGTGCCGTACAACAGCACATCGTTTCTGCCCGAGGGGTCGATGCGGGAAAGCGCCTGAGTCAGAAAGGTGCGGATCTGGCGGTAAAAATAGAGCGAGTACTCCAAGTACTCGTACGTGAGGCGCGCCTTCTCGGCCAGCCCGCGCGGCGTAATCAGGTATCGCAGCCGGTTCCGCTGGAGGCTGATGATTTTCACGTATCCCTTCTTGGCGAGCCGCCGGATCAGCAGATTGGTCAGGCCAAGCGCCATGCCTTGCGTCCGCGCAAGGCTGCGCTGTGTCACTCCATCCTGGGAGGAGAGCTCCGTCAGCAAACGCAGATCACGATAGGCGTGCGGATCCATGGGGAATGTTCATTGGATGAACATGTGCATGATACCGAAGTCGCATAACCGCCGCAAGGAGATTCTCCCGCATCCGGTGCTCATCCGCGCTGCCATTCCCCGGTCAAGCGGCCGGTCCGAAACGGCGCGATGTTCATGACCTGCGCCTGGAATTCCACTCCGCCAAGCGCGAGAGGAACCGCCTGATAGAGCGGGCTCAGGTTCGTTGCTTTGAAAAAAATCCTTCCCCGTTCAAACGTGCACCGAAGTTCCACCAACAGCGTCAGCAAGTACTCGCGGGCGGCCTCTCTCTCCGGCTGGTGCCGTTTGCGGCTGATCCATTTGGGTCGGGGCGCGTGAGGTTGTGGCGCATAGAAGGCTTCCATGGGGATCTCAGAGATGACGAACTGCCTATCATCTCCTGGCACCGCCACGTACACGTGCTGAACCTTCAGCAGCCGCGCGATGACCCGACCATCCACATCAATCTCTGTGCTCCCAGCCGCCAGCCGACGTGCCGCATCGACTGACATCCGGCTGGTTTTGACCACCATGCGAATCCAACCTGCATCGTACACAATACCGCGTATCTCGTAGCGACCGGTGGAGAAGCGCAGGGTCGTGCCGCTGCCCAACAAGCGCCCCTGATAGTACAAGGAGTCGCCTCGCAGGTCAGCCAGGACCCGAAGCGTCACCGGCACATCGAACCGGCCGGAACCAGTCTCAACCTGCCGGCTCCATTCCTGGTCTCCGAAACGGACGCTCACCGTCTCGGGCTGCGGAGGCCGCATCTCGACGATCCGCGCCACTTCGCGACCTTCCGAATCGACCTCCGTATCGCCGACGGCAAGGGTGCGCACGAGCGACGCGTCAAGGCCCGGAAAGGTGACGAGCAGGTCGACCGGCGGCCGTCCGGCCAGCACGGGAGGCCCCTGCCGCCAGCGTCCGCTGGTGACCTGGAGCGCCGCGTAGCCGCTCCATGCCACCCCGATGAGGAAGCCGCACGCCAGCAGATCGACCATATGCCAGCGGCCCGTCCGTCCGTCCTTGCCACACAGCGCACGCATCCGAATCCCGCTCCCTACCCCACCGAAGACACTTCGGACAGACTCGACTGCGGCGAGCGCTGGCCGAACATCCGCCAGCCGTAGAGCCCTGTCGGGGAGATCTCCACGTGCGTCAACATGGCCCGCTGGGACCATCCCCGCAGATCGTCCGGCCCGTAATAGAAGCGGATCGGGGCGGCCAACCGATCAAACCAGTCCGCAACGCAGACCTCCAGAGGGTAACAGGCGTAGAGCTTGATGCGAGACCAGGCGGTTCGTTCCAGCCACGGCCGGATCGCCGCCCACCGATGCAGGAGGCGGTAGGGCAGGATAAAACCGACCCAGTCCACCAGTCCGGCCGCCCAGGAGAGCGCGTGCAGCAACGGCAGGGGCAGACGCGTCGTCAGGGCGCGGCACGCCTCAAGGCAGGCATTGATGCCCCGCCGGCTGGTGCTGTAGACCCAGATCGCCATGGCGCCGTCGGGCTTCACCAGTTTCAGCAGCCCGCGAAATCCCGCCTCAGGATCCGGCAGGTGATGGAGCACGCCGATGGAGTAGACCAGGTCGAACACCCCGGGACGAAACGGGAGCTGATAGAGATCGCACTGGACGAGATGCACGCCGGGGAGATGGCAGGTATTGCGTTGGGTCGATTCGATCGCCGCGCTGAAATCCACCCCGACCACCTCCGCCCCGTACGTCGCCGCGTAGTACAGGTGCCGACCAAACCCGCATCCCGCGTCCAGCACCACGCGCCCGCGGAAGTCCTCCGGCGCAAGGGGCGAGACGTAGTTCAGAAAATTCTGCTCGAAGGCCGCGTACATGCTGGAAAACGTGGTCCATTGGAATCCGAAGCTCCGCCGCGTCCGAGTTTGGACGCGTTCGAACGGTGTCGAGGCGTCCGCCATGGCCGCAGGGCCGGCCTGCCGGCGCACGCCGGCCAGAATTCTCGGGATACCGTTGATGATCGGATACTCGCCGCACGAGGTACAGGTGAGCGTGCCGCGGATGATCTCCCCGGTGGAATCCTCGACCCCGCGCAACGCGAACTCCCGGCTGCAATCCGGACAGCACAGCCAATCCAAAAGCTTCCGTTTCATGCCCTAGGTCCTTTCTCGGGACACGCTCTTTAAGACCCCAATGAGCGTCGGGGCGTTGACCGCCACGGAGTACCGCGTCGCCACGGTCCTGCGCCCTTCCTTTCGCAAACGATTGCGCAGCGATGGGTCTTCGATCAGCCGCGTCAGGTGCTCCACCCACTCCGACTCGGTCGATGCCAGCAGTCCGTTGCATTCATGCTGGATGATCTCCCGGTTCGCCCCGTAGTTCGAGGCGATCACGGGCACGCCGGCCGCCATGTACAAGATGGCCTTATAGCAGGCCTTACCGCAATCAAACTCGGATCCGCTCAAGGGATAGACCCCGACATCAAAGCTCTGGACGACTTGCGGCTCCTCTTCAAGCTTCCACGGCAGATTGGCCACGGAGACCCCGGAAATCGTCACCGGCCGGCCGGCGCCGACGACCTTCAACTCGACCGCATGCCGACGCGCCACCTGCTCGAGCGCCGATCCGATCCGTTCCAGGTACTGGGCGGTGGAGTGCGTGCCGATCCATCCGATGGTCAGCCGCCCATCGGTTTCCGGCCGCTCCTCGGCGCTGAACCGGCCCAGATCCTCCGGGGTGGGCAACACGGTGACCCGAGAGGCGAACCGCTCGGCATAGGCCTTCAAGTAGCTATTGCCCACCACCGCATGCTGGCAACGGCGCAGCATCCAGGGAACCTTCTGGTACCATTTCAGCCACCGCCCCAGGCGACCGCGCAACTGCTCCTGCTGGCTCGGAAGATGAATCGCATCGTCCAGGTCATAGACGATCGGCTTTCCCCAGCGCATGAGGAGCCACTCAAAGACCGGTGGGCCGATGGGCGCGCATTCCCGATAGATATACACGACGTCGTACCGCCCCGCCTCCAGGCAGTCCCGGAGACGGCGCAGGACGCTCCGGAGCATATAAAAGCTCTTTCGGCCCCAGGCGCCCCGCCGATAGGCGATGCGGAAAAACGCCCGATCCATGAACGGGCGCACCGCCGCCTCGATCCCGGCTTCACGCAGATAGGGCAGATACTGGATGATGCGGGCCCGGCATCCCGCGCCTTCGAGCGGCACCGGGCTCACGAAGAGCACTTTCATCCGCGCTCCCGCTCCCCCGCCAACCGCTGATAGATGGCCCAATACCGGTCCCTCCCCCAGTCCGCCGAGAGATGATCCCGCGCGGCCTGCCGGCAGCGGTCGGCCAGGGCCGGATCCTGCACCAGCTCGAGCAGCTCCGTCACGCCCTGCGCAATGCCCGCCTCGTGCAATCCCCTGAGGACCACCCCGACGCGTGACCGGCTCACCAATCGATCCAGATCCCCGACCCCCTCATTCACCACCACCGGCACCCCGTTGGCGAGATATTCTCCGATCTTCGTCGGCGAAGAAAACTGCTTCGAGAACGTCGGCTTGATGAACGCCATCCCTGCGTGCGCGCACGCCAGGTAGCCCCCCACCATGTCCGGCGGCACGGAGACCACGGTGGTCTGCTCCGCCGCGCGGGGCAGCCTCTCCAACGCCTGCTGCGCGAGCGCGCGGTGCTCCTGCTGCGTCAGCACCAGTAAATGCGCCTCCGGCTTGCGCGCGAGCAGGCCCCGGTAAAACGCGACCATCTCCTCCAGCAGGTACCAGGTCCCGAGCGAACCGACGTAGGCCAGCACAAACCGTCCCGTCAGCCGGTGCGCAAGATCCCCGGGCAGCGCGCCCCTCTCCTGCGGGCGCGGCTCAAGATCCGCGCAACACGGAATGACCTGGGGCGTGATCCCGGCCGGCAAGCGCCAGGAGCGATCCTGCGTCAGGATCTCCGCCGCCCGCTCGGTGAGCACGACCAGGGCGTCCGCCCGGCGGATGAGCCCTCGTTCGATCATGCCGACCGACTGATGCAGCCATGACCCGCGCGCCCAGAGCCCCCCGTCGACGTACTCTTCCGAGACCACCCCGCGCAGGTCAAGCAGCCAGGGGCGTCCGGTCCAGCGGGCCACGGGCGCGGCCACTGCGGCAGGAATCGTCCCACGGGCATGGAGCAGCGTGATGCGATGCCGCATCACGATGCGCCATGCGCAGGCAATGCCGCTGGCCACATCGAACATGGTCGAGAGCACGGGCGGCCACTTATGGTAGCGGAGCCGGTGCCAGACCACCCCGTCGCGCGCCAACTCCTGCCTCAACTGCTCAACTGCCTGACGCGCGGCATCCCGCGAGCCGAGGCGCCGTTCATAGCTGAGCACGTGCACCTGCAGTCCGCGCGCTCGCAGGCCCCGCAGGTACCGCAACCCCTGCGTATGAAAGAGCGGATCCGTCGAGCCGTTATAGGAGATGAACAGTAGCTTCACGCCGCCTCCGTAACCATTGCACCGTGCCTCCAAGTCCCGCGGCACTGAAGACGAGGTACAGCGGGATGACGATTCCCCGGTGGCGGAACGCCACGCCAAGGTTTCCCGTGCTGAGCGCCATGAGCAAGGTCAGCACCAGGATCAATAAGACGAGCGTGCTCGTCACCGCCGGATGTGTCTTCCAGGTCAGCCACATGCCCCAGCCCCCCATCAGTAAGAGCGGATACCACAGCAACATTTCTGGGAGGCTCGCGACCTGCAATGCCGTCGTGATCTGCCATGGCGCTGGGGCCAATAGGAAGTAGGCCAACCCGCGGGCAAGCGCCCGGCCCACGCCCCGCACCGAGACAGGCCAACTTGAGAGCCCAGTGAAGCTGGCCTGATAGATGTGGTCGTCATAAATGCGGTAGGCTGATCCCAGCGTCAAGGCGTGGCTTCGTTGGAACCCCATCAGTTGATACGCACGCTGCGCCAGCGTCTCTTGCCAGAATGTCACTGGAGCTACCTCGGCACGCATGGGCAGGAAGAACGCCATGGCCGCGACCAACAGCAGCGCTCCGACCCCTGCTCGCCCCCGCCACCGCCGCCACGCAAGATGCCATCCAAGGCCCAGCCCGTAACAGACGAGGACGGGCGCCACCAACAGAGGCCTGACCGACCACAGCAGGATGATCGCACCCGCCAGATGCGGCACGAGCATCCATCGCGTCTTCCGTTGGAGCATCAGCACCACCCCCCAGGCCATCCACATGAGCGCCAGCGCGGTGGGCGTATCCTTCAAATTGCCGAGCGACCACAAGAGCGTCGAAGGGAAAAACGCCACGAGCCCAGCGGCGATCCGGCCCCCGGCGCGTCCGCACAGTTCTCGGGCCAGCAGGTAGCTGATCACCGCGGTGAGGGCTCCGAGCAGGCAGTTGATCAGCTTCACGCCCAGCTGACTGAAACCGAACAGGTAATGGAATGCGCTATAGAGGTGCACGATGGCGTTGCCCTGGTCTCCAAAGATCGTGGGTTGATCGAGCACGACGCCGTCCACCTGGCCCAGCCACGCCTGGGCGATCCACCAGGCGCGCAGCGAATAGAATGCGCTGTCTCCGAAGACATCGAAGGCCTCCTGGCCGTAGAGCGCATACCCTTGTCCATGGCCTTGAGCCCACAGATGAAGGATCGCGGCAAGCGCGATCCGGACCCCGACCGCCAGCCCGTAGAGCCAGAGCAGAAATCGCCGCTCCTGCGGTTCAGCCCGTCGGGCCACGAAGGCGCCGACCGTCAGGCTCACGATCAGCATGAACGTCACACCGGGCGAGCAGATCACGCCCGCCGCCCAGAGGACGCCCATCCCCCCATACACCAGCGCGCTCATCAGGCCTCAGCGCCCACGGGCTCCGCCGGCCTGGCGGCGACACAAAACACCGAGACCCCGAACGGAAATTGCATCCCCGAGGAAGACAACCAGGATTCCGCCAGCAGCACCCGGGTCAACAGGGCGTTCAGAAGGCCCGGCACCGGCGTGACATCCGACTCGACCTCCTCGGCGTGGGCCTGCGCCCGCGTCAGGAGACGCCAACCCGCAATCAGGGGAAACAGCAGGCTATTCCGATACCCGATCCATCGCACCGCCAGGCCGCTCTCTCCGATAAGGGCAGCCACGCTTGCGCGCGTGTAGCGCCGCTTCGTGGACACCGCGATGTCGTGCCGGCTGCGCAGCCACTCGAACGCCGGCACTTGCACGATGACGACCCCTCCGGGTCGCACCACCCGGGCATATTCCTGAAGTGCTGAGCGCTCATCGACCCCGGTGTGGCACAGCACGTCGATGCTGACCACCGCGTCAAAGATGCCCGGTTGAAACGGCAGCGCCGTCACCGACCCCTGCGTCAGATTGCACAGCCCGCGCGACTGCGACAGCTTGAGGCCGTCCCAGACCAGATCGATCCCAGCGCCCCAGTGGAAGTCGTGCCGACTCAGGTGCGTCAAGAACCCTCCGGTCCCGCATCCGGCGTCCAAGACCCGCAGCTCCTGACGCCCCTGCTGATCCGAGGGCGCCGATCCTTGAAGCACCTGCATAATGCGATGGCGCAAGCCGACATACCACCAGTGCCGATCCTCCACCCGGAACATCGCATGATATTCCCGGACGTTCATGGCGCCGGTTCCGTGCGTCCGCGCGCGCCCGCCGCGTCCGCCTGAGACAGCTCGACGGACTCATGCGTCCGCGCTGAACGAACCGCCGCGTCAACGACCGCGGCGTGGGCCAGCAACTCCCGCTCGAACGCCCCGGTCGAGTCCCCGGATTGGACGGCCGCGCAGAACGCGTCGATCATGGCGCGGAACTGGTCTTCCGCTTGCGTCGGAAGATCGCGCGTTCCCTCCGCCGAGATCAGCCGCATGGAAGGCGCGACATCCCTGGGCACGCTGAAGGCCCGTTCGGCCACCAGGCGTCCCGTGGAGCCCCACACCATATAGCTGTTCCAATAGCTGTAATCGAATCCAAAGACCGCATGCGCCGTCCGCCCGCTCGGAAATTCCAGCTGGATCGCTCCGCGCTCGTCGACCTCGGACTGCCCGCCCTGCTCGAGCACGGCCGACAGCCTGCAGGGCTCTTCGCCAAATAGCCATCGGGCCGCCGCAAGGGGATAGCCGCCCGCATCGTAGAGCGCGCCCCCTCCCATGACACGTTGATAGCGGAAATTCTCCGGCCCCAGCGGAGGAAACCCGAACGCCGCCGACAGGTGGCGCACGCTCCCGAGCGTTCCATCGTTGATCAGACGGCGGCTCAGCGCATGCTGAGGGTGAAACCGGAACATGTATCCCTCCATCACGCGCACGCGCGCCCGAGCGGCCGCCTCAACCACCGCCTCCGCCTCCGCAAGCGTCAGGACCGCGGGTTTCTCGCAGAGGACGTGTTTGCCCGCGTCGACCGCCCGCAGGATCCACTCCGCATGCAGCGCATTCGGCAGGGCGATATAGACCGCGTCCACCCGTGGATCGTCGATGACAGCCGCGTAGCCCGTCACCGGACGGGCGCCGAAGCGCTCCGCGTACCGCGCCGCCCGCTCAGGCGCGCGGCTGCCCACCACCGTCAGCTCGGCGTGCGACGAGCTCGCGAGTGCCGGGCCGACCGCCTTAGTGGCCACGGCCCCGGGACCCAAGATTCCGAATCGCAGGCGTGTCATGTTGAGGGGGCGCGCCCCCGGCTCCTACAGAGGAGAAATGATGCTGCGGACGTGCAGGTTGACGGTATTCTCGTGCTTCAGCAGCTGCTTGATCTCATACATCGTGAACCATCTGAAGTTATCCGGTACCGTCGCGAGCTCCTCGTCTCCGACTTCCACCAGCATGTTGAGGTTGGTCTTCAGGTAGAGCCGCCCCCCGTCTTCGGTTTGATAGGTGGCGTACACGACGCTGCCGGGCTTCGGATTTTCGAAGTATTCCGCGAAGATCGGCTTGGACCCGCCGTGCGCCCGCTTCAGATTGCTCACCGTCGCCTGCAGGGTGGGCGAAATCTGCAGCTTGTGCAAATTGCCCGGCTCCGCCTTGGCCTGCAGCAGATAGTGGCGCGCCCCGTTGATCTGCTTGCAGAGAATGCCCAAGATGCCCATTTCCTTCTGGTAGATGATGGGCTGGCACCATTCGACCGTTTCGCGCTGGTCTCCATGCCTGACCCGGATCCCGATCACCTGGAAAAACTCTCCGCTCTCGTGGCTGATGGCGCCGGTCGCCGGATTGATCGACCATTTCTCCACATCGCGCATGGGGATCGTGTCGACCTGCATGCGGCACTGCCGGCGCTTTTCGCCGAGCCATTCAAGCGCTTCCCGCACGCGGTCGAGCTGCGGCCGCTTGGCCACACACGAGAGAAAATGCTCGACCCGATCCTCGAGATCTTCATTCAGGTCATAGCCCTCTTCGCGCAGCACCGTCAGCAGCTTCTGCTTCACCTCTGAGCGGACGCTGGCATCCGTCGCCTGTTTCTTCTCCGGCATGGATCCTCCTACGCGAGCACCTCTTTCAGGGCGGCGATCACCGCGTCGACTGCCGCATCGCCCAGCTGCGGATATAGGGGGAGCGAGAACACCTCGTTCGCCGCCCGCTCCGTGACCGGCAAACTCCCCGGCGCGTACCCCAGAAACCGATAGGCCTCCATGAGATGAATCGGATGGGGAAAATGGATCCCCACCTCGATGCCGCGCGCCCGCAGCACCTGCAGGATTCGCTCGCGCTCCGGATGCCGCACGACATACAGGTAATACGCGTGGGTGGAATACGGCTTGATGACCGGCGTCCGCACCAGGCCGCGCAGCGCCGCATCATACCGGGCCGCGATGCGCCGGCGCTTGGCCAGCGACTCCTCCAGGCGCTTCAGCTTGACCGTCAAGATCGCCGCCTGGACCTCATCGAGCCGTGAGTTGTAGCCTTCACGGTGCGAGTAGTATTCGCCGCGCATGCCGTACATGCGCAACTCCTTGAGCCGCTGAGCCAGCGCGCCATCGGCGGTCGCGCAAAGGCCCCCGTCACCATACGCGCCGAGAATCTTCGTCGGATAGAAGGAGAAGGCCCCGATCGCGCCGAGGGCGCCGGTCATGCGCCCCTCATACCGGCAGCCGTGCGACTGGGCGCAATCCTCGACCACAGCCGCGCCATGAGCCTTGGCCACCGCGAGGAGCGGACGCATATCCACCGCATGGCCGTAGAGATGCACCGGCACGATGGCCTTGGTTCGCGGGGTCATCGCCTTCGCAAGCCGCCCCACATCCATCAGGAGGGTCGCGTCGTCGACATCCACAAAGCGCGGGATGGCTCCGGTCGCCCGGATCGCCGCCACCGTCGGCACGGCGGTGTTCGCCACCGTCACCACCTCGTCCCCCGATCCGATCTCGAGCGCGCGCAGGGCCAGCATCAAGGCATCCGTCCCGGAGTTGACGCCGATGCCATGCGGCACGCCGCAGTAGGCGGCGAATGCCGCTTCAAACGCCGCCACGTGAGGCCCGAGGATCAAGCGTCCGGACGCGAACACCCGCTCCACGGCGCCGAGGATCTCGCCGCGAAGCTCCTGGTACTCGTCCAGGTAGCTCCAGTTCTTAATGGAGGCCGTAGGGCTCGCGGTGGGCCGCGAAATACTCGTAGGTGGCATGGAGTCCTTGATCCAGCGGCACGCGCGGTGCCCAGCCGGTTGCGTCACGGAATTTGCGGTCATCCGTATAGAAGTCGCCGATCTCGATGGCGGCCCGCTCCGCCGGAAACGGCACCGTCACGACGGGCACCTGCGCGATCGCCGCCAGCTGCTCGGCAAATGCGCGGATGGAGCAGTGGCTCGCGCCCCCGACGTTGTACACCTCTCCCACCGTCTCCTGGCGCGCGCCGGCCAGGAGCAGGGCCGAGCAGGCGTCATCAACATAGGTGTAATCGCGGACCTGCGATCCCTCGCCGTAGACCGTCAGCGGCTTCTGCATGACCGCCTGCCGCACGAATACCCCGACGGCATCAAGCGCATTCTGGCGGGGGCCATAGGTATTGGTGAGCCGGAGGATCGTCGTCTTCATCCGGTGCGCCGCGCCATAGACCCGCTGGTAGTGCTCTCCGGCCAACTTATCGATGGAGTACACATCGAGCGGGTTCGTCGGATGGTCCTCATCCACCGGGAGATACTGCGCCTTGCCGTAGACGTGGCGCGAGCTGGCGTGGACGATCCGCACGTCGGGATTCTCGCTTCGACAGGTCTCCAGCAGCAGCACCTGGGCGCGGACGTTGATCTCAAGATCCATGAGCGGATCGACCATGCTCCCCACGTGGCTGACCTGCCCCGCCAGATTGAAAATACACCGCTGCCCTTGAACAAGATACCGGAGCGCATGCCGATCCCGCATGTCCGAGATGTTGACCCGAACCTGTCCTTCCGCAGGCGCAAGATTGAAGACGTTCGCCCCGAACTCGGGAAGCATCGAATCCAGGACCGTGACATGGGCTCCGATCCGCTGCAGGGCGATCGCCAGGTTGCTGCCGATGAAGCCCATCCCCCCGGTCACCAGCACCGGTTGGCCACGATAGATGGCCGCGAGCTCGCGCGTCCAGTCCGTCGCGCGCGCGGTCTCCGCCCCAACAGTTCCGACGGCGACCGCGCCACCGCGCGCCGCTTCGGCGCGCCCTTTAGCGCGCTCCATGGTGCTCATTCCTGCGACACCTCATGCTCGGCCGACACCAATGTCTCCTCAACCGTGGACGCCTGCTTGATCAAGGCGGCCCGCGCCCTATCGGGGCGGCGAAGCCTCCACCACAGCCTGGCAAACCCCACCAGTGCGGCGGCAATGCGGCTGAGGCGGAAAAACTGCGACCCCGCATACACCCGGTGATAGTGGTGCACCGGCACTTCCGCGATCCGATAGCCGGCATCCTGAACCTTCTTCATCATCTCCACGCAGATGACGCCGGAGTTGGACTCGAGGCTGATCTCATCAAAGATGGCCCGGCGCATCAGGCGAAAATCGCAATCCACGTCCCGGATCTTCAATCCGAACGCCAGATGCGCCGCCCAGTGGTAGAGCTTCCCGATGGCGATCCGGTAGAAGGGATCCGAGCGGGCGATCTTGTACCCATTGACGACGTCGACGCCGGGAGCCCAGGCCGCCAGGAGCAGCCGGAGCTCTCTCGGATCGTACTGGGCGTCGCCGTCCGTGTAGAAGACCCACGCCTTGGTCGCGTGCGCGAATCCGGCCCGCAGCGCGCCTCCGTAGCCCCGGTTCTGCTCGTGCCGGACCACCCGCAGCTCCGGGTAGAGCCGCTGCAGCTCCTGCAGCACCTCATCGCTCGAATCCCGGCTGCTGTCGTTGATCACGATCACCTCGAATTCATCGACCGTCTCGCGCAGCGTCCGGTAGGCCAGCATGACCATGCTGGCGATGGTCCCCCCGTCGTTGTAGCAGGGGAAAAACACCGAGACGCTGTCGGGCGCTTCCCTGGATACCGCCGAACCGCTGCCGGCGCTCATTCTGCGCTCTCCACCATCCCGACCGACGCGTCCTGCCCGGCCGGCTCGAGAAACGTCTGCTCCTCATCGATGACAAACACGGGGCGCGCCACAATGTTCTTGTAGGTTCTCGCCAGATACAGGCTGATGAGCGGAACCGACACGATCATAAAGTAGAGCAGGACCACTACGGCAAACACCGTGATCGTGGCCGCGCTCATGCGGAACAGCCAGACCGCCAGCGGAAAGGCCACCGCCACCGCCCCCGCCAGATAGAGGGTGAACCGGAGCGGAAATGTCGAGCTGGCCAGCATGCCCGCAATGGCAAATCTCGTCATCCGGATCAGGTTGTAGTGCGACCGCCCGTACAGCCGTTTTGCGCGGACGTAGGGGATCCCGATCCGCTTGAATCCCACGTAGCCGATCTCCGCCCGCAAGAAGGGATACGTGGTGTGGGGAGCGAGGATGGCGTCCCGAACCGCTTTGGTGAACATGGCGAATTCCGCCATCCACTCAACCATCTCCGCGTCGGCGATCTGGCGGATAATCCGGTAAAAGAGCTTCCGGCCCATCGTGATGAGCCGGGGCTCCTGCCGGTTCGACCGGATCCCATAGGCCACGCCGTAGCCCTGCTGGATCGCGCCATAGAACGTCTCGAGCAGCTCGGGCGGGTCCTCGCAGTCGACGTCGATGACCGCGTAGAGGTCGCTGTCCACCCGCGAGAGGCCGGCGACCAGCACCGCGTGGTAGCCGAAGTTTCGCGAGAGCGTGATGACCTTGACGTGCGGGTCCTGGGCGTGCAGCCGCATCAGCTCCTCGAAGGAGCCGTCCGAGCTCCCGTCATTGACGAAGACCACGCTCCAGTCCTCCAGCCCCGGCAACCGGCTCAGCACCGCCCTGGCCCGCTCGTAGAACGGCTGGATGCCGACGCGCTCATTGTGGACCGGAACAATCACCGCCAGCCTCATCGCCACCTCACCAGATGAACTGCTCTTTGTAGTAGTCGATGACGTCCCTCAGCTCAACGTCAAACGCCCTGGTGTTGCTCCATCCGAGCGCCCGAATCGCCGAATCATCCAGCGAATACCGCACGTCCTCTCCCATCCGGACGTAGTTGAATTGCACATGCTCCTCCAGCGCGACCGGTTTCTCAAAGTAGCACGCGAGCACTTTGCTGATCACGTCCCGATTGGTCGCCTCGTAGTCGCCGGAGACATTATAGATGCGGTTGCGCTCTCCGCGCTCCAGGAGATGGAAGATCGCGGCCACGGTGTCGTCCACATGGAGCCAGTTGCGGACATACAGGCCGTCTCCGTGGAGGGGGATTTTCTTCCGCAGCGACAGATACTTGACCGCTTTCGGAATGAGCTTTTCCGGATACTGGCGCACCCCGTAATTGTTCGTCGGCCGGATGATGAGGTACGGGACGGCGTGCGTCCGGTGCCATCCGAGGATGAGCATGTCGGCCGCCGCCTTGCTGGCCGAGTAGGGGTTGCTGGGCCGCAGCGGGTCGTCCTCCCGGTGCTTCCCCGAGACGACATCGCCGTAGACCTCGTCGGTGCTGATCTGGACGAAGAGCGGCATCTCGTAATTGCGCTTCCCGCGGATCAGCTCCAGCAAATTCTCGACCCCCATGATGTTCGCCCACGAGAACCGGCTGCTGTCGACGATGCTGTTGTCGACGTGCGTCTCCGCCGCAAAATTGAACACGGCGTCGACGTCATACAGGTGGTCCATCTTCACGATATCGGCCTCGGTGAACCGGAACGATTTGTACTGCTGGAACGTGGCGAGCAGCTCCGTCCGGGCCGCATAGGTCTTTTTGTCAACGCCCCACACCTGCCAGCCGCGCTGCAGGCAGGCGCGGGTGAAATGCGAGCCGATAAACCCCAGGCATCCCGTCACACAGACCACCTTTACCGGCTGCATGCGCCCTTCCCTTCGTGCTGACTCATGGATCGCTCCAACACCGTGACCTGCGGGACCGGAAGAATGAATCCTCCCTGGTAGCCCGCCCGATGACATCGCTCGATGATTTCATCCTTGAAATTCCACGCCAGCAAGAGCAGGTAGTCCGCGCGCGCCTTCGCCAGCTCGGTAATGCCCGCGATCCGCATGTGCACGCCCGGCGTGTAGTAGCCCCACTTCCGCGGGTTGTCATCGATCGCCACCGGCACGAGTTCCCGCGTGATCCCAAAACAGTTGACCAGGGTGTTCCCCTTCGCGCTGGCCCCGTAGGCCCACACCGTTTTTCCCTCTCCCCGCAGCCGCTTCAGGAGCGCGACCAGCTCCTCCCGGTGTTCAGCGACTCGCCGCGCGAACGCCTCATACGGCGCCCGGCGCGTGAGGCCGAAGGCGTCTTCTTTCGCCAGAAACGTTCCGACATTCGGCGTCACGGCGAACTCATGCGGCCGGCAGATCCAGACCCGGATCGTGCCCCCGTGCACCTCCTCAAAGTACTCGACGTCAAACACGTCAAGGCCATGCCGCGCGGCCAGCGCCGACAGCGCGCGAACGCTCAAATAGGACAGATGCTCATGATAGGCGGTGTCAAACTCGTTCCGCTCGATAAAATCGATCACATAGGGGCATTCGACGATCAAGGCGCCGCCGGGAGCCAGGCTCAGCGCGACCCCGGCCACCGCCTCATGCACGTCGTCGATGTGCGCCATGACGTTGGTCGCCGTGATGATCTTGGGAGGCGCGAACCGGCTCATCACATCCGACGCCATCCCCCGCGACCAGTACGCGCACAACGTCTGAATCCCGGCCGCGTTCGCTTCCTTCGCCAGGTTCTCGGCCGGGTCCACACCCACCACGTTCATGCCCCGGTCCTGAAACTTGCCCAGCAGGCATCCGTCGTTGCTGGCGATATCCACCACCCAGTCGCCCGGCGCGGCCTGCACCCGCGCCATGGCGCTGGCGGCCAACTCCTTGCAGTGCTCGCGGAACGTCTCGGTCGTCGAGCTGACGTACAGGTAGTGCCGGAACATCCGATCGGGGTGCACGGCTTTGGAAAGCTGGGAAAGCCCGCAGCGCTCGCACAGCCGCAGCGCGAGCTCCTCCTTGAACTCCGGCTGCGCAAGCTCGTCCGCCTGGAGATAGGCGTTGGCCAGCGGCGTGGCGCCGAGATTGAGATATTCGAACAGTTCTCTAGCACCGCAGATCCGGCACGTCTCGCGGCTCGCTGAGGCGGCGTCCGTCCCGGGAAGCAGGCTGGCCAGTTTCGCCACGTTGAGCGAGCTGTCCGGCGGCAGCCGGTACGGCAGCCGGAGGTCGGTCCGCCGACACGCCTGGACGCGCGGGTTGAACTCCTTTCGGACGATGTCCTGGAGACTCCGCGCCTCGGGAGCGCCGACATTCACGATCCCGCAGACGGTGCTCTTCAGAGCCAGCTGGTAGATGATCTCCGCAGCGTCCTTGAGCGGCAGCCGCGAGGTGTACTGGTCGGTGCACGCTTGATCGAACGGCAGCGATGAGTAGAAGGAGGTCCGGATGATGAGCGCGCCGTCATAGAGCTGGGCCGCCATCTCTCCTCCCAGCTTCGACTTGGCATACCGGTTCACGGGCAGAAGCACCGACTCCTCCGAATAGCCGCCGCGCTCGCCGGGATAGACATAGTCCGTGGAGAGATAGACCAGCCGGGCCCGGTGCCGCATGCACCACAGGACGACATTGGCCGTCCCGATGATATTGGTGCGGACATACTCCTCATCGACCGATTCCTTGAACTTGTTGGTGACCGCGCCCGCGTGGATGATCACGGCCGGCGGTTGGGAGGCGCAGTAGGCCTCGATCGCGTCGTAGGAGCCGACGTCAAGGCGCGCCTTCGGCGGCGCGTCCAGCGTGGCATCCAACGCCAGCAGCGCGCGGGCCAGCTGCCCGCCGCCTCCCGTCACCAGCACCCTATTTGGCATGGCGTAACCAGTCAAAGCCCATCGCCTCGACGGACATGCGCTCCTCATCCTTCGGATTGTACTTGTTCGTCAGCCAGTAGAGCACCACCGCCACCTCGGTCGAGAAGTTGTAGTACCCGTGCCACGTCCCGCGTGGAATGAACAGCGCCCCGTCCTTCGCGCTCTGCTCCGAGCCATAGACCCACTCCACCGTCCCGCCCTCGGAGGCGGGCTTGTCGCAGAGCCCGAACTTGAGCGCCCCTTTGATGCAGATCTGATAGTCGTCCTGGAGCCGGTGACGGTGCCACGCCGAGAGGGTCCCGGGATACACGACAAACGCGTTGATGTCGCCCTGCGGGACCGGGAAGATATCGCAATAGCGGATCCCGCGGTCGTCCTCATGAAATCGCAGCGGATGTCGTTTCATTCTGATGCGCTCCCTGTGTTCGTCGCCCCGTCGCGCCGTTCATAGACCTGCACCAGCGGCCCCTGAGAGAGCGAGGAGCGGTCCCCGGCCAGCGGAACCTGCCGCAGTCTTGCAAAATCCCCCAGGAACAGCAGCGGGAACGTCTCGTGAAACGGCACCCCGGGATCAAAGCGCGCGAGAGGGGCATAGTCGCGCTCCAACCGCCTGCGTGTCGCCTGGCGTTCGACGAGAAATCCCGGCTTCTGGCATGGAAGCGGCTCGATGACGCCGACCGGCTCACGCGAGAACAGGTCCGGATCAAAATAGCCGAGGGTCACGACGTAGGCCGCGCCGGTCTGCTCCAGCAGCTCCGGTGTTGCCGTCAGCACTTTGGTCAACCTGAACCCGCCCGGCTGCGGATGTTCCTGCGCCCACTTCAACCGGAGGCGGGCCAGCTCGCCTCGCCCGCCTGCCTGCAGCACCGCCTCCAGATCTTCCCGCGCCCCCGCCTCGTGACTCGGCAGATCCACCCCCAGCAGCATCTCCCCGTACCGCGCGCCTTCTACCAGCACGTGTGCGCCGGCGGGAAGATGGCCGTTGATCCACTCACGCGCCAGCAGGCGCGTGTCCGGCCGCTGCAGGAGTGCGACGAACCGGCACGCATCCGTCGCGCTTGGCGCAAGCACGAGCAGGGCTCCGGCGATGAGTGCCATCCGAACCGCCGTGCGGTGCCGGATGGCCCGCTCGAACACGATCGCGAGCCCCCCCGCCGCAAGGATCGCGAGAAACGGAAGAGCCGGAATCAGGTGATAGGGCGCGCCGACGTACGGGCTCAGCAGGGCCAGAAGCGCAACGGGATACGTCAGCAGGAACGCGGCTTTGGTCGGGGCCAGCCGCCAGACAATCAACGCCCCGATTCCCATGAGCATCGCCAGCAACACTCCCACGTTGGCCGGCAACTGCATCAGCACATGAACGAGCAGCGGCGGGGTCGCTTGAGGAAATTCCGTGAACCCGAAGGTCAATTCATGCACGCCCTTGGTGAAGAGTGCCGGTTGCAACACCGCCGTGGGGGTGAGCAGAAGAAATCCGCCAACAGCGGCCAGAGCCCCAACCAGCCATCGGCCCACCACACTCTTCCAGGCGATCCCCACATGGCCGTCCTGCTGCGTCCGAGCAGACCACACGCATCCCAGCGCCACAAACAGGCACCCAAGCACCGCCGTATATTTGATCGCGCTCGCCAGTCCCAGAGCCAGCCCCGCTTTCCCAACGACCCTCATGGGGTGCCTGAGGCTCTGGGAGCCGCCCGCCAGCTGCCACGAGAACAAGAACGAGACCAGGAGCAGCAGGGTCGCCGGAAGATCGTCTCGAATCTGAACGGCAACGACGATCACGCCCAGCGACAGGCCGGTGAACGCCCCGGCCACCAGGCCTGCGGCCGCCGAAAACAGCTTCCGGCCGATCTGATACGTGAGCACAATCACCCCGACGCCGGCGACCATGACGGTCAGGCGGCCTATCAGGACAAACATCCACGGATCGTTGAGGTAAGCGATCGCCATGTCGGTCTGCGTTCGCATCTGCCCCTGCACGCGCGCCAGAAGATACCACACCCCGTACTCGCCAAATAAGACCATCGGCAGCCCGGTCCCATGGCGCAGGCCGAAGGGCTCGGTGGTCCCGCTGCCGAACCGCAGGGCGGTTTCCACAAAGTTGAGCTCATCCCCCCGGTGCAACGTGCGAAGATGCGGCAACGCACCGGCCAGGGTCAGGCAGATGAAGAGTGCAAGAATCGCCGACAACCACGCGGTCCGTGCGGCCAGGCCCAGACCCTCATCAACAGGAGGGAATGTCTTGCGCGTCAGTGCCCGCCCCGCGGCCGCCTCATCCTGAGCGCGCTCAGACTTCATCAGCTCTGTGGAAGTCCCGCTCATCTCACTGGCACCGGTAGACCCGCACAAACTCATCCGCGGAAGACATGGGCGGCTCGATCGCCAACCATGGCCTTCGAAACTCCCGGAGGAGGCGACAGGCCTGCTCCACGCGTCCGACATAGTCGAGCTGCACCCCAAACGTGTGCGGCTCGGCCTGATACTCCTCAATCTCCTGGCTGAGGAGCACATACTGCACCCCTTGCCGCATCTGCTGCTCAAAGTTGAAATCGGCGGGCTCGTACTCCGCCATCGACGGAAACGGAAGCACGGTGAAATCGTACGTCACCGGGAACGCCTCAAGATAGCGAAGGAGGCGCTGCAGACGAATCCCGCGCCCCAGCCCCTTCCCTTCAATGTCCCGCAACTGCCGCGTGATCGACACCGCATTGGGCACCAACGGCAGATCGGTCAACGAGACAATGGATGCGCCGGATGGAATGGCGGCTTCAATCCACTGCTTGACCTCGAAATGGAGCGGCCGCCCGGAGACCTGCCTCGCAAACGCGCTGCTTTCTTTGAGCGGCACCAGGAGCAGCAGCGCGGTTCCCACCCCGACGAGGATGCGCCGCGCGCGAGCGCTGCGGACGCCGGAGGTCAGCCCGACCAGCCAATCAACTCCCAGGAGCGCCATAAAGGGGAACACCTGAATAAAATACCGCGGATTGATCACTTGCCAGCGACTGATGTACGCCAGTGCGACCGCGATCACGCTCAGGAGCACCAGGTCCGGCTGGCTGCGGCGCCGGAGCGCATGCACGATCCCGAGAAGCCCGAGCATCGCCACCGGAAGCCCCCAGCCGAACGGAAGCGCATCCCACACAATGTAGAGCCAGCCCGGCTTGTCGATCCGCCAGCCCGGCGCCGTCATCTGACCCTGAACGGCAATCTGATTGAGGAGGCTCCAATCCTTGAGGAACTGGCCCGCGTCCAGGACGGTATAGGGCGCGCCGCAGAGAAACCCCGCGCCCATGGACATCAGCGCCGCCAACAGCCGCCGATCCAGCCACGGCCGGCCCGCGCTCCGCGCGGCCATGGCATGCGCCGTCACCAGCGGGAAGACGATGAGCGCCCCGTCATATTTCGCCGCCGTGGCGAGTCCGCCCAGCACGCCGGCCGCAAGATAGTCGCTCCATCTTCCTCTTCGGAGGATCCCCGCCACGAAATAAAACGACGCCATAAACAGGCCGAACATCAGGATCGTCGGCAGCGCGTAATGCGACCACTTGACGAATTCAGGGGCGTAGGCGCACAGCAGGGCCGCGATCCAGGCCACAGGATTCCCGAAGAGCCGCTTGGCGGCGAGATAGAAGCACACCACGCCCCCCAGCGCCACCGCGAGGATGAAGACCCGCGCGATGACGAAGAACACCGTCGGGTCGGTGAAATAGATCCGCTCAAACTCCGCAAGCGAATGCACCCATCCCACCCCCCGGCCGATGACAAATGCCATCCCGTACAAGCCAAACAGCAGATACGAGAGCAGCGGCGGATGGATGAAGAAGTGCGGGTTTAGATCGCCCGACCCGTACTTCACCGCCAGCTGCACGTGCAGCCGCTCGATACCCAGCCGCGGATAAGGCAGATCGGCGGTCAGGCCGGCGCTGCTGAGCGCGGCGGCGCCGATCAAAAGGACCCCCAGGCCCCAGCCCCAACCTGGCGCTCGCATCAGGTGGCCGCGCGCTGCCCGGCGCGCTCCATCTGCAACAACTCGCCCTTCTCAGGAAGAGCGTTGACGCGGTACGCCGCCTCGAACACATGCTCGTAGAGGATGGACGTCCGATGGTAGAGCCGGCTCCAGGATGGCCGCACCGGATAGGACGCTTCCCCGATCACGACGCGATCCAAGGGGTTCAGCTCGTGCTTGTGCTGTTTCAGGTACAGGACGCCGACCTGGAGGTCCTCGATGATCTGGAAGTACCGAGCGACCTGCTCCGGCGTCATCTCCATGAAGGAGTAGATGTTGATGAAGACGTCTATCGCCCCCGGCGGCACTGAGCGCAGCAGTTGCGGAAGCCCGAACAGCAGTCGATAGGTCGACAGCGGCTCTCCCCGGCGCAGCGCCTGGACGGACTCCGGGTACAACGCCGCCTTCCATGCCGGCTCCAGCGTGGTCAGGTAGTACTGCGAAAGCAAGAGCGATTCGGGCAGATCAAAGATCAGGTACGTCGCGCGTGGCATGGCGCTCAGGACGACGTGCGCGAGCCGCCCGTAACCGGCCCCCACCTCGCAAAACACCACCGGATCGTCCTGTTCGAACCTGCGCGCTTCAGCGATCGCATAGAACTCCTCGATGGACTGCAGGAGATCGATGCTGAGCCGACGCCCGCGATAGACGATCTGGGTCCCCTCTCCTAACGGCGGCTCCTCGAGCCGGGCGAGCAATCCCCACGTGTCCCGTTCCTTGAGCGCCGTCCAATACAGATGATAGACCGCTTCAAGCAGCTGAGGATGATCCGGCTCATAGACTGTCAGGAAACGTCCCAGCGTGGATTTGAACTGCGAGAGTCCGCGCCCGCGGAGCAAGAGCCGATACAGCAGGCTGATGGAGCTCCACATGCGGGAGGGAAAGAACGCCGGGTCCTGCTTCCTGAACTCGCGCCGCAACTGCGCGTAGCGGCTCCGCCAGGCAGGGTCCAATCCATGGGTCAAGCGCAGGTTGCTCATCATCGCCGTCGCAAAGAGCCCGGCGCGGCGCGTGAGGACACGCCGGATTCGGTGAAACGCTCCTCTGGACTCACTCATGCGCGGCCCGGTGTTGAGCCGGCAACGCCGCCCAGCCCGCGGCAGCGAAGACCGCGTAGTACGGGAGCAACGGCACGGCATAGCGTCCATACCCGTTCAGCAAGGCATGCGCGAGATTGAAGACGAGCACGGGCAGCGCAATCCACAGCCAGCGGCGCCAGCAGACCCGGTTGGCATAGGCGCCAACCCCCGCCAAAACGAGCAGCGGAAGCGCCAGCAGACGCAGCAGGGCTTTGACCAGCGCAAGAAACGCGCGGCCTGACGGGCTCTGTTGAAACGCGGCTTGCACGTCCGGCTCATTCAGCAACGGCAGGTAGCCAAACGCGGTCATCTTGAGCAGCTCCAGCCCGCTCTGGAATGCGTAGATCACCGGGTGCTGGCGGATCCGGGCCAGTCCTTCCGCCATGAATCGCCGGTCGATCTCGAATTCGGTCAGGCCCGCGGCCTGCCACGCGGCGACTTGCTCATTGCCTTTGGTCGACTCGCGCAACAGGAAATCTCTCGAGGCCTGCGCCGCATCGGGAAAGAGCGCCTTCCCCGCCCGTTCCGAGAGAGTAAACACCACCGTCTGGAGGGCTCGTTCGCCGGCATCCTCGATCCGCTGGGCGCGCTCCCACACCGCACGGCCCCCGCGGAGCGCGACAAATGCCCCGTCACCGAATCGCCCTCGATTGCGCGCCACCCATGGCGCCACCAGGACGGCCGCGGCCAGTAGGAACGCCGCATAGCCGGCGGCCCGGCGCATGACATGACCCTGCTCCCGGCGATGGAGCATCCACCAGACAAGGCCGATCGGCGCGATGAGCACAATGGCGGTGGCCCGGCAGAGCACGGTCGCCCCCCAGAGCCAGCCCGCCGCCACAAACCACCAGAGGCGCCCTGCCGGGACGGTCTTCCCCAGCGCCCATACCAGGGCGAGGAGCAAGCAGCTATAGAGTGTTTCGGAGAGCAGGTATCTGGGATAGCCGGCCAACGCGGGCATCAACGCAACCACGAGCGCCGCGATCCGGCCGATCCGCGCATTGAACGCGTGCATCCCCACGAGATAGGTCAGCAGGACCGTCAACACAAAGAGCAGCACCTGAGCCAGTTGAACCGCCGGATAGCGATGCCCGGCGATGAAAAAGATCCCGCTCAGGAACAGGGGATACGCCGGCTCGCGGTACATGCTCGGAGCAAACGGCGCTGACGCATCCAGGGAAAACCCATGCCCGGCCAGGAGATTTTGGGCAATCTGATCGTGCTGGGCGGCGTCATCCGTCGGATCGTAGGGGCGGCAGAGTGCCACGGCGCTGCCGAGCGTCAGCGCGATGAGGAGCACACCAAGCGGGATCCGGCCGGGGCGAACGCCGGCCGTCGCTTCCACACGTGCGGGCTCCGTGCCGCGGGACGCCTCGTGCGGCGCGATCTCCCAGGTCGTCTCGCTCATCACACCGCTCCGCCCGTCTCGCAGGCCGGGCCCGGTGCCGCCATCACCCCTTCCCGCTCATGAACGCAGACATGCGCCCAGGCGGCCAACAGCAGCAGGTAGCCCCACGTCGGCACCGAATAGTACATGTAGATATGCAGGTTGTTGGCCCAGGGGACGATGGGCGGCAGCCGATTCACGATGCCCAGGGGAAAACCCTGTCCCACGAAGAGGTAGGACAACAGCCCCAGCCATGCGGGGGGCCAGCGCCACCAGGATGGCTGACACAACGCCCGATGGGCAAGCCACGCATACGCCGGCAGCAGGAAGACCGCATAATAGTCCCGGCTGAACGGGCTGATCAGCAGCATCCCAATTAACGCAAGCGACCACTCGGCCGCCACTCGCTGCGGGTGACGCTCCCCGGCCGGCCAGACAAGCGCCCCGATGATCGCGGCCACGAGGACTCTCAGGCCGGAAGCCACGGCGGTCGGCAGACCGGCCATTTCCGAGGCAGGCATCATGAACACCGGCTCGCCGGTATGGAAGAGCCGCATCGTAAACGCGAGTAGCGACTGCGACTCGGTCCATGACAACATCGTCTGATCCCCTCGGGCCGGAAGCGCGGCGTGGACGAAATAGATCCACACCTCTTGCCAGCCGATGAGCACAGCGCATCCGGCGAGGATCCCCGACAACGTAACGGTCCAGGCCGCGACCACCCTCCATTCCCGCTTCGCCAGGAAGTACAGGATCAATAACAGGGGCAGCGGTTTGACCGCTCCTGCGACGGCAAGGAGCGCGCCGGCGAGCCGGTCCCGCCTGCGTTGGTACGCCGCACAGGTGGCCACGAGGAGAAAGAGCTGGAGCATCTCGATTTTCGCCATCGAAAGGGTCGTGAGCAGCAGCCGGTGGTTCAACATCAGCGGCCCCAACACCCACACGAGCCAGGCGCGCTTGGGACGGGGCGACAGCGTCCGATAGAGCAGCCAGAGCGTCGCAATGAGCAATCCTTGGTTCAGCCAGACCATCACGCTGGCAGCCGCCTCATCCTGCAGCCACGCGAGCGGCGCCGTCAGCACGTAGAAAAACGGCGGATACAGAAACGCCGTGTCGGTGGGGAATGCCCCCGTCTGCAGCCAGGTTCGCACTTGCCCCAGCATCAGGTAGAAATCCCCGTAGCCCTGGTACCCAAAGGCGCCATGCAGGTAATGCGCGATCGTATAGGCCCAGAGCCCGAGTGCAGCACATCCCACGGCCCAGGAGAACCGGCGCTTCATGCGCGGCCCTTCGCCTGCGCGCAGTGCCGCCGGTACTGCCACCGGTATCTGGCCATTTTCACGAGAAACTTCGGCGCTTCGACCGACAGCCGCAGCTTTGAGCGGCCGTAGCGCCGGTCCTTGAAGACGACGGGCGCCTCGCGGACTCTGAATCCGCCGAAATGGCACCGGAGGATCATCTCGAGCAGGAGCGTATTCGTCTTCTCTTGCGTCCGGATCTGCTGCCAGGTGGTGCGCCGAATCGCCCGGCAGTTCGCCGAGAAATCGTGGATCGGAATCCGGAACACTGCCCGGAGGATCCGGTTGCCGTTGCAGCTCACCCATCGCTTGCACCGCACCCGCCAGGCGCGCGCCTCGTAGGCCGCTCCGGCCATATGACGGGAGCCGACCACGAGATCGTTGCCCTGCTGAATCGCTTCGGCCAGGCGAAGGAGATCCTCCGCCTCAAAGGAGAGGTCCGCATCGGATGACACAATGATGTCGCCCTTGGCCTGGTCATAGCCCACGCGGAGCGCGGCCCCGATGCCCTCGCGATCGTGTTTCGTGATCAACCGCACGGAGGAATGGGTGCGCGCCAGATCCTGCACCACGCCGCCGGTCCCATCGGGCGAGCCATCGTCCACCACCAACACTTCACAGTCATACTCGTGGAAGACCTCCAGGATCCTGGGGATGAGCAGGCGAACGCTCTCCCGCTCATTGAACGTGGGAAGCACCACCGACACCGAGGCCTGGGCGGCGGGTGCGATCGTCACCGCAGGGGGTTCCCCGGCACCGAGCGACTCCAGCGGAGCGGTCATCACGAAGGCGCAAGCTCGTAAATCATGACGGCCTCTTGACTGCCCAGGCCGGGGTCGACCACCGGAGACGATTGCCGAAACTCCCGGACCAGATGCCCCGATCGGCGTACGCTCTCCACATAAGCCGCCTGAGCGCGATACCGAATGGGATCCGCAAGATACTCATCCGCTTCCTGCGTCAAGAGCACGTACCGCACCCCTGCGCGCCGATGCTGGGCCAGGTCAAAGTCGGACGGGTCGAAATCCTCCCGCCACGGATACGGCAGGTACCACAGATCATAGGTGGCCGGGATCGAACTGAGATGACGGGAGAGGCGCTGCAGCCGGATGCCCTTCCCGAGACCTTTCGTACGGGTTTCCTCCAACTGTCTGGCAATCGACGCCTCATTCGGGACCAAGGGGATCCCGGCTGACAGGGCGATGCCGGTCCCTTGAGGCACATGCTGTTCCACCCAGGCCCGGACCTGGACCGGGACAGGCGTCTGCGCCACCAACCGGTTGAATTCCAGCGTCTGATGCCAGGGCGCGATCACCAACGCTGCGTACGCCGCCGCCAGGGCGACCGCGCGGGCCCGCTGGCTGGCCAATCCATCCACCAGCAGCACGCACGCCCTCGCCGCCAGGATGAACGCCAGCGGCAAGGCATAAATAAAGTAGCGCGGTTTGATGATGTCCCACGTCCCGAGATAGCCGACGAACGTCAGCAGAAAGCCGGCCAGGAGCAGGTCTTCCGGTTTGCACTTCCGGAGCGCGACAAGCAATCCGAAGAGGCACATGACGGTCAGCGGCATCCCCATCGTGCTCGGCAGCACGTCCGTCAGCACAAACAGATGGCCGGGCCCTTGAGCGCGATACGAGGCGAAATGGTATTCCGGCGTCATCAGCTCCCAGCGCAGTTTGGCGAACGACGCCAGGAAGGTCCGCGGATCGAACAGCGCGAAGGGGCACCCGATGACGAAGCCCAGAGGGATCATGAGGAGTCCGATCGCCAGCGGCCGCCAGGCAGCGGGCTGCAGCCGGGACCGCCACCCGCCGGACTCGCCGCGCAGCGCATGCGCGATCACCAGTGCGACTCCGAGCCAGGCCGCGTTGTACTTGGTGGCGGTCGCCAGGCCGATGCACAATCCCGCGAGCGCATAGTGCGCTATGCGCCCTTTCCTCAAGACGCTCACGATCAGATGGAAGGCCGCGAGCGCGAGCACCATCATGGGGATGTCCGTATTGGCGTAGTGCGCGGCGCCGACATGGAGTGTCGATGCGCCGAGAAATCCGGTCGCCACTAGAGCGATCGATTCCCGGCCATAGAGCCGTTTCGCCAAACGGTAGAACACCAGCAGCCCGACAAGGGCCAGGCTCAGCACCAGGATGCGTGCGATGAGGAAAAAGAACGTCGCATCCGTAAAGAACAGGCGCTCGAGATCCGCAGGGCCGTGAAACCATCCCCCCAGCCGCCCGGCGACAAAGACCACTCCATAGACCGCAAAGAGCGCATAGGCAAATAACGGCGGGTGGAGAAAATAGTGGGGGTTCAGATCGCCTGAGCCGAACTTGAGCGCATAGAACACCTGCTCTTCCTCCGTCGCAAACCGGGAATAGGGCAAGTCGGCGCGCATGCCATGCGCCGCAGCCGCCGCAAACGCTATCAGGATGAGCGTGAGCACCGCGCGTTCAATCCGCATTAGTGTGCGCGCTCCCGGCGCGCAGCTCGTGCCAGAGAAACCTCAGAAAGCGCATGCCGGTCGGCAGCGATTTCGCCGTGCTCATGCCGCCGATCCGATTGCCCTCCTGCGTGGGAAGCTCCATGACCCTCAACCCGAGCTTCATGGCCCGGATCGACATCTGGTATTCCACGACAAACCCGTCGGCATCGATCGCCATGCGTTGAAACGCCCGCTTAGTCACCGCCCGGTAGCCGTTGATCGTGTCCGTGATGTACGGGCCGCGATTCCAGAGCCGGTTGGCCAGCCAGGTAAACGCCCGGTTGGCCCACGCCCGCACGGGAAACCGTGCGCCATCCTCCTCATTGCGGCTGCCGGGGAGAAAGCGGGAGCCGATAGCCATCTCCCATCCTTCATCGAGCCTGGCCAGCAACTTCGGAATGTCGTCCGGATCTTCATTGCCGTCCGGACTGAAGAACACCAGGTGCTCGCCTTGGCTCTCCCGCACGCCGATCTGGAACGCTTGCCCGCGTCCGCGCCGGCTCTGCCCCACGACGCGAATCCCCCGTGCTGTCAAAAACTCGACGGTCCCATCCGTGGATCCTCCATCCACCGCCACGCATTCATCCACCGCGTGAAACGGCAGACGGTCCGCGAGCGCCCTGAGCCCCTCGATTTCATTGAGGGTCAGCAGGATCAGCGAGCGTTTAACGGGCTGATTGATAGGAGGCGACATGTTGTTCATACCACGCCAGCGTCCGCTCCAGGCCGGTCCGAAGCGGCACCTGCGCGGTGTAGCCGATCAACCGCTTGGCCTTGGACGTATCGCAGTTTCTGCGCGGCTGGCCGGATGGTTTGCTGGGATCGAACTGCACCGTCACCCGCCTGCCGGAGAGCGAGACGATCATCTCGACCAACGCTCGAATCGTGACCTCCTCATCCGTCCCGAGGTTGACCGGATCGGGCTCCGGATGCTTCTCGACCAATTCGAGCAGTCCGCGCGCCAGATCGCTCACATAGAGGAAGCTCCGGCTCTGCTCGCCGGTGCCCCACACCACGAGCGGATTTTCCCCTTCCATGAGCCGCCGGATCACCGAGGCGATCACATGGGCCTCCGGAGACTCAAAATGATCCCTGGGTCCGTAGGCGTTATAGGGACGCGCGACCGCGATCCGCATCCCGAACTCCCGCGCATAGGTTTGAGCAAGCAGCTCCAGCGTTCGCTTCGCCCACCCATAGCCGAGGTTGGTGGGCTCCGGCATCTCCTTGAATCCTTCCTCTTCCGGCGTGGGAATGGTGCAGTGCCTCGGATAGACGCAGGCGCTGCTCACCATGAGGACCCGTTCGACCTCCACCTGGCGGGCCGCCTCCAGCACATTGACGGCCAGCAGGAGGTTGTCCCGAAGCATCGTCGCCTGGTGCTCATTGTTGAACCGGATCCCGCCGACGCGCGCAGCCAGATGGAGCACGATCTCCTGGCCCCGCATCGCATCCAAACACTCGCCCAGCACCATCGCATTGCCAGGCGCGAGACGGATCCGGTCTTTCACGGTGTGCAGACGGTCGGGGGTGCGCGACGGAGGGTAATCGAGCACCGTCACCTTGGCCTCCTGGCCGAGCAGCAGCTCAACCACGTGCGAGCCGACAAACCCTGCTCCGCCGGTCACCAGCACCCGCTTCCCGGACCAAAAGGTCATGGTCGTTACCGGCTCGACGACGCCGCCCACTCGTGGGAAGGGGGCGCGACGGCCTGCACGGCCGCAATGTCCGCATCGACCATGAGCCGCACGAGCTCCTTGAACGTCGTCTTGGGCGCCCAGCCGAGCACGCGTTTGGCTTTTGAGGGATCGCCTTGCAGCAGGTCCACCTCATTGGGGCGGTGGTACCGGGGATCCAGCTCCACATAGTCCTGCCAGCGCAACCCCTGGGATGAGAACGCCTCCTGCAGAAAATCCTTCACGCGGTATGTTTCCCCGGTCGCGATGACGTAATCGTCTGGCTGCGGCTGCTGCAGCATGAGCCACATCGCTTCCACGTATTCCTTGGCATAGCCCCAATCGCGCCGGGCCTCCAAGTTTCCGAGAAAGATTTTCTTTTGCCGTCCGGCCAGGATATTGGCCAGCCCCCACGTAATCTTGCGGGTCACGAAGGTCAGGCCGCGGCGCGGGGACTCATGGTTGAACAGGATGCCGTTGCAGGCATAGATCCCGTAGCTCTCGCGGTAATTGACCGTGGTCCAATAAGCGAACACCTTGGAGGTGCCATAGGGACTGCAGGGATAGAACGGCGTCGTCTCCCGCTGAGGGACCTCCTTGGCCCGTCCGAACATTTCGCTGCTCGAGGCCTGGTAGAATCGCGTCTGGATGCCGCTCTCGCGGATGGCATCCAGCAGTCGCAGCGTGCCCAAACTGACCACGTCCGCCGTATAGGCCGGCATGTCGAAGCTCACCCGGACATGGCTCTGCGCAGCCAGATTGTAGACCTCCTCGGGCTTGATCGTCTTCATGAGCTGGTTGATGCCGCTTGAATCGGTCAGATCCCCGTAGTGCAGCACCAGCTGAGGGTTGGGATCGTGCGGGTCCTGGAAGATGTGCTTGATCCGCTGCGTGTTGATTTCGCTCGAGCGACGGATGATCCCATGCACCTCATAGCCTTTCTCGAGGAGCAGCTCCGCCAAGTAACTGCCGTCCTGCCCCGTAATGCCCGTGATCAATGCTCGTTTGCGTGACATCGCTCTCCTTGCCGGTTAATAGGCGAACCGGTGAAACACGTCGACCACGTAGTCGACATCGTCCGGCTCAAGCCGCTGGTGGCATCCGACGTAGAAGCCGCACTGGTTGATCCGTGCGGCATGGGGAAACCGCGCCTCGAGGTCTCCGAGCTTCTGACGGATGATCGGCTGATTGGTCAACGGCATCATGTCGCGCGTTTCGATCCCGTGCGCGTTCAGATGATCGACCAACCGGGATTTGAGCGCCCCGGTCGCACAGACGATCGGGAACATCATGAAGGTGTTCTGCTCCGTGCCCGGCAGCTGCAATCCGTCCAGGTCGCTCAGGCCGGCGATCAGGCGGGAGGCGATCGCCTGCCGCCTAGCGATGATCGCGTCCACCCGCTCCATCTGTCCGATCCCAAGCGCCGCGTTGAGATCGCCCAATTTGAAGGAAAACCCGACGTCGTTGAACGTGAACCGCACTGAGGCGTCCACGCATTCCGTCCGCAAGCCGGCATAGAGATCCGCCCCGCGCACCCGGCCGTGATTGCACAACCGTTTGATATCCTCGTTGAGCTCTGGCCGGTTCGTCAGGACCATCCCGCCCACCGAGGTCGTGATCGTGTGCGCCACATAGAAGCTCAGGCACATCAGGTCGCCGTACCCCGTCCCCGGCGCGCCGAAGCTTTCGCAGTTATCCTCAATCACCGGTACCGATTGCGGAGGGATCTGCACCGACCGGCCGAACATGTGCACGGGCAGGATGACATCGTACGGCGTCCCGCGCTTCAAAAGGGAGAGATCCATGTTATACGTGGCCGGGTGGACATCGCAGAAGACCGGCTCCAATCCGGCATTCCACACGGCATGCACGGTTGAGATGTACGTGAGCGCCGGGACGAGCACCGTCCGCATGCCCGGATGACGGAGCTTGAGCGCTTCGAGCGACAGATGCAGAGCTGATTGGCCGCTGTTGCAGTAGGTGCCGAACGCCATCCGATGATAGGCCGCGACCATCCCCTCGAACTGCTGCGTCTTTTCCCCGGGCGAGATCTTGCCGGAGCGCAAACATTCAAGCACCAGGTCGATCTCGCGTTGGGTGATATCCGCGCATCCCAGCGAGATCATCCGCTCGGGAGTGCCGGCGGTTCGCGGCGACTCAGAGCGCTGTTGCTGCATGAGGCCTCACTTCTCCGCCAAGGCCATATCCGCCGCCACGACCGTCCGACGCCGCGCGCCCACCACCGCACGCAGCTCCTGCCATCCGGCGGGAGTGAGCCACCCCAACGCCACAAACACTAATCCATAGGCCAGGAGAATCAGCACCTTGCCCGTCTGAGGCAGATGCAAGCCGCTCGCCAGCGCCCAGCCTCCAAGCGTCAACACCGCGGTGCCATACAAGGCGATCCCATCGATGGGAATCCGATAGCGCCGCTGTGCGGCCGCCCATGTCACCGTCGCAGCGATGCCGTAGCTGAGGAGGGTCGACCAAGCCGCGCCCCACATGCCCATCAACGGGATCCACCACCAGTTGAGGAACGCGTTGAGCAGCGCGCAGGCGGCCAACGTGAGTGGTTGGACCCAGACGTCCTTGGCGACCAGGAGGCCGCTCAGCATGAAGCTGTAGAGGCCGTAACAGGCATAGGCGATGACCACCAGCGGGACGATCTGCGCGCTCCGCTCGTAGCCCGGAGCGGCCACCAGCCGAACCAGCTCGGGGCTCCAGAGCAAGAGGGTCAGGCTCAGCAGCCCCAAGCCGAACACGTAGTACCGGAACACCTTGGCAAACGCCTCCGGCGCGCGGGCCTCGCGCGCAATGGAAAACATGAGCGGAATCCATGCCACCATAAACGCCTTCACGGCCAGCAAGACCACCTGACCGATCTTGTACCCCACGGTATAGACGCCCACCTCCTGCAACGTCGAAAGCGTCCCAAGAAAATACCGATCCGAGAAATCGATGATCCAGGTGAAAAACAGGACCGGGAAAAACGGGACCCCGAACGCGAGCATGGCCTTCAGCTCTCGCCAGGACATCCCGATCGCGTACTCCCGGGCGGTCAGCGCCACCAGCAGCCCCAGCGACCCCACACCAACCAGCAGGCTGGCTTCAAACACCCCGGCGAGCCCGCGTTGCGCTCCCATGACCAACCACCAGGTCATGAGGACCAGTGCTGCGCTGCGCACGCACGAAACAGCCGCGAACGTCGCGACTCGACCGCGGATTCTCAGCACCGCCATCGGCACATCGGTCCAGGAGTTCACCAGGGTGCTGACCAGCATGAGCCATGCGACCTTGCTCAGCGCGGCCGACCGCCCGATCGCCGGCACCCACGCCACGCACCCCGCCAGCACGAGGGTCCAGAACAGCGCGTGCAGCGCCATGAAGCTCCAGGCGGTCGAGAGGACGCGCTTGCGGTGCTGGTCCGCCTCAGCGGGATGCTCAAAGTACCGGCGAAACAGCGCATTGATCATCCCGAAGTCATACAGAAACGACAGGATGCCCGATGTCACCATGAAGAGCGCCAGGAGTCCGAACGTCTCTGCGCCGAGCGACCGCGTGTAGACCGGCAGGAGCACAAAGCTGGTCAGCGGCAGCAGGCTGACCGACACGCCGTAGATCGCCGTGTGATGGAACGCCTTCCTCAGCACCGTCGCGATCCAGCTTCGCGACGGCGCATCCGGCTGCGCGCGCTCGCCGCTCATCGCCACTCCCGCGCGTACAGCTCAAGATACGCCTGGGCGATTTTCACCGCGTCGTAGTACTCCTCCACATAGGCGCGCCCCTGATGACCGAGCATCCGGCGTCGCTCCTCATCCGTCACCAGCTCGCGCAGCCTGTCAACCAGCGTCTCCGGGTTGGCATTGACGATCGGGTTTCCCGGCGGAAGGAGCCGATAGGCATCCTCGTTCAAATAGCACACCGCGGGCTTGCCCATCGCCATGGCCTCAACCGACACATTGCCGTGGAATCCGGAGAGCAGCTGTTCGACGACCAGATCGGCCTGTTGATAGTAGTAGCGCATGGCGTCATTGGGGACCCGGTCGAGGAACAGGAGTTCCACCGCGTGGCCTTCCGCTTTCAGGGTCTCGATCGCCTCGCGCAGCACGTGCGTGCCCTTCCAGTCGCCTCGCGTATCCCACGTCTGGAACGGCTGCAGGATGCGGACGGCCCTCGACGGCGGCAGTCGGTGCTCGTTCGGGATCTCCTCGACGGCGCGCCAGTGGTCGAGATCGATGGCAATGGGGATGAACACGGCATCCGGCACGTTGCGGATCACCTCGACGCCTGCATACACCCGGAAGTCGGCGTACCGCAAATGCATGAGGTTATCCCGCAGCTTTCGCGAGTTGGCGTAGAAGCGGATGTCCCGCCGCACCGCCCCGTAGCGTTCGGAGAGCATCGCCGGGGTCTGCAGCTTCACGTCGAACCCCCAGTACTGGAACACGATGGTCTTGCGGAACAACCGCAGGAGCTTCAAATCCCAATCCGAATGGCTTCCCAGGAACGATTCCGAGTGGAAGTGAAACACGTCGTATTGAAAGAGCGCCGTCAGAAAGAACCAGGCGAATCGCGCCAGGAATTTCACGGTCGGCCATGCGCGGGAGGGGCGAAATGAGAGCATGTTCCGGCTGCAGCCGAGATCGATGTCGCACTTCGTGGTCGGAAAGCCGGCCTGGGCATTGAACGCCATCAGGTCGCTCACATGGCCCAGCTTCCGCTGCGCCCGCGACACGGTCCAGGGCTGATGGGTCACGATCGCCGGGGCGTGAAGAATGCGGAGCTTCTCGGTCCTCGGACGGCGCCGTCCGGGAATCTGCTGCCACCACACCTTGGCAGTCTCCTGGTCGCCAGGAGCCCGCACAGGCGACTGGGCGATCTGATCCGGCTGGACGGTGTCCAGGCTAGACATAGGCGAGCTCCGGCTTCTCTTTGACCGCCCGGGCGGGGCGGCCCCAGGCGTACATCCGATCGGGAACATCTTCAAGCACCAGGCTGCCGGCGCCGACCGTGGCATATTCGCCCACCGTGCACTTCGCAATCATGCTGCCCATCCCAATGAAGGCGTGGGACTTGATCCGGACATAGCCCGCCGTGAGCACCCCGGTGGCAAGGTACACGTCATCCCCGATCTCATTGTCATGCTCGATCGTCGCACCGCTCCACACCACCCCATTGTTCCCGATGCGGGTCCCGGCGCTGATCACTGACCCCATACTGATAAACACCCCGTCTCCCAACGTCACGTCCGGGCTGACGATGGCGCTCGCGTGAATGGCCGACTGCCATCCGCAACAGCCGGTTTCGTTCACCAGCGCGATCAACTCCTGGCGGTCTTGAAAGAACCGGTATCCCACCCCCAAGGCCACATGCGTTAGCCGGAACTGCCTGGCCAGCGCCGCCAGATCGCGGCATCGCCCGAGGATCGGCAGCCCGCAGAACGGCTCGCGCCGGCCGTCATCCAGAAATCCGATGACGTCCCGGCCCTGACCTTGAGAGATCAGCGCTGTGTGGATCGCGCGACCGAGCCCCGCGGCGCCGAGAATGCCGATCCGTCTCTTTCCCGTCGAGATCCCCATGCGCATAGACCGTCCTAATTCCTGCCGGCCAACATGGTCGGTCCGCATCGTTCCCCGCCCGCACCCAGGATCTCCGGCTGCGGAATGGGAATGAGAAATCGGCCGCCGCGCTGCGCGAACGGCTGCATCTGACGCATGATCTCCTCCTTGAAGTTCCAGGCCAGGATGACCATGTGCGTTGCGTCGGCCTGCGCCCACTGCTCGGCCGGCTTGACTTTCAGATGCGTGCCCGGGGTGAAGCGGCCGTGCTTCAAGGGATTGCGGTCCAGGATGCCGTCAAGCGCCTCGGCCAGCGCCGGGCAATAGTTCAGCAACGTGTTGCCCTTGGCGGCCGCCCCGTATCCGATCAGCCGCGCGCCCTGTTGCCGCAGGTCGCCGATGAACCCGGACATCTGACCCCGCCACTCCCGGACCCGCTCCCCAAACCGCTGCAACGTCTGGGGGGACGTCCAAGCGCGCGCCCGTTCCTCCTCAAGCATCTGCTCAAGACGCCGGGATGGCGCATGCCGGCTCGCGGCGCGGCTGATCCGCAGGATCACCGATCCCCCATGCAATCCGACCCGGTCGACATCCACCAGGCGCAGGCCGTGGCGATCGCACAACCGGACCAGCGGGGCCAGGGACAGGTAGGAGAGATGCTCGTGATAAATCGTATCGAACTCCAGGTTCGCCAGCAGGTCTCCGACGTATGGGACCTCCACCACAAAGACCCCGTGCTCCTCGAGCAATACGCACACCCCCTCCAAAAAATCGTGGAGGTCGTCGACGTGGGCAAACACATGCCGGCCCAGGACGCACGCCGCCCGACCATGGCGGGACGCGATCTCTTGCGCCGTGGCGGCGGTAAAAAACGCCACGTGGGTTGGCACCCCGTTCGCCTCGGCGATTGCCGCGACGTTGCCCGCTGGCTCCACGCCGAGCACCCGGAGGCCGGCGCGTTGGAACGCGCTCAGCACCGTCCCGTCATTGCTGGCCACCTCCACCAGCAGATGGCGTCGATCCCATCCATAGCCCGTCACGAGCTCCCTGGCCAGCCAGGCGGCATGCGCCTTCACGGTCTCCGATGTCGCGGACACATAGATATAGTTGCGGTACAGCTGCTCCGCCGGGACGACATGCGTCAACTGGACCAGCTGGCACGCCGGGCAGGCCGTGACCGCAAGCGGATAGCGCGCCTCGTTCGTGCCCTCCTCCGGCGAGGCCAAAAAGGCGTTCGCCAGCGGCATGCCGCCAAAGTCCAAAAACGGCGCGGGGAGCGCGGTCTGACAGATCCGGCAATGGGTGTGCGTCGCCACTTAGATCCCTTTGTGCGCTCCCTCTAACGGGGAGGCGTCGCGGTCGCTGTCGGTGTCGAGGCTGAGGGCGGGCAAGGAGGCCGAGCCGAACCGCTTCTTCTTCCAGCGCGGCCGCTGCAAGGCGGCCCAGACCAGCTCGAAGCTGTACCGGAACAGGTTCAGAACGCTGATCGACGTGCTGTCGGCGTTGTAGCGAACCGGAATGGGGATTTCGCCGACGCGGAATCCTTTCATGATGCAATCCATCAGGATGTCGTTGGCAAACGCGTGGCTGTCCGGATACGCCTCGAATGGCAACTGCGCGAGCACGTCCGCCCGATACGCCTTCATGCCGGAATGCCACTCGCCCAGGTTCACCCCGAACCACATGTTCTCGAAACTCGACAGGATGCGGTTGCCGTAGTACCGGTACCATTGCATGCCGCCGTTCATGGCCTCGTCGCGGCTGCGAATGCGGTTGCCTTGCATCACGTCGAAATAGCCGCGCTGGATGTAGGCCACGAGCAGATCGATCAAGCGGGGGTCGTACTGAAAATCCGGATGCAATTCCACGATGATGTCGGCCCCTTGGTTGATGGCATGGCGGAACAGCCGTTTCAAATTCCCCCCATAGCCGTAATTCTTGTCATGGCGAATCACTTCGATGCCGAGCTGCTTGGCAAGCGCGTTGGTTCCATCGCTGCTCTGATTGTCTCCCAGCACCACGTGCTTCCGGAGCGGTTCCGGCAATCCGAAGTAGGTCTTTTCAAGCGTGCGCGCCGCGCTATAGGTCGGCATCACCACGATAATCTTCATGCAGGCTCCTTCGTGCGGCTTCCCGAGATGAGCGCGGGGGCTTTGTTCCGGCGCGGCGCGCCGAAAAAGTCCCGGTACCAGTGAATCGTCCGCTTAAGACCCTCCTCAAGCGAATACAACGGACGCCATCCCAGCTGCTCCCTGGCCTTCCCGGCGTTGAGATACTGGGCCCGGATCTCATGAGTCGCTTCATCACGGATATCGGGTACCAGTGAGGTCTCCATGAGCCGGAGCATGGTCATGACCAGATCGATCACCGTCACGGGGCGTTCGTTGGAGAAATTGAACGCTTCTCCCCGGAGGTCGGGACACTGGGCCAGCCGCTCCACCAGCAGGAGATAGGCCGCGGCGGCGTCTTCGACGTACAGATAGTCCCGGACATACTGGCCGTCCGAACGGATCACCGGGCGGTTGCCTCGGAGCACGGAGCGGATCGTGCCGGGCACAATCCGGTTCCAATTCAGATCTCCGCCTCCATAGAAGTTGCCGCAGCGCGTGATGCAGACCGGCAGGCCGTACGTCGCGGCATAGGCGTGCGCCAGCAAGTCGGCGCACGACTTGCTGGCGTCATAGGGATGTCGCCCCTGCAGCGGAGTGGTCTCGGCATAGGGAAGATGCTCCTGGTCCCCATACGCCTTGTCGGAGGAGGCGACGACCACTTGCTTGACGAGCGGACTGCGACGGCAGGCTTCGAGGAGCGACCAGGTTCCGCCGATGTTCGTCTCGAAGGTCGACACTGGGTTGCGGTTCGCGATGGGGACAATGGTCTGGGCGGCCAGATGGATGACGGACTGGACCTCATACTCGCCCAGGACCCGTTCCAGCAATGCTTGATCGCGCACATCCCCCCTGACCGTGCTCACACGCTCGATCATTCCGGAGGTCATGACCGCCGACTGAGGCGCCCAATCACGGATCACGCACACGGGTTCCGCTCCCAGCTCCAGCAGCCGTTTCAGCACCCAGGACCCCACCAGGCCGGTCGCCCCAGTCACCAGCACTGCCCGGTCCTGCCAAAAGCCTGACGCGGCAGCGGGCGAACGCATCTGTTTGGCGGGGCGGCGGGGAGGCTTGGGCATTATCGACGCGCGCTCAGCTGCCGGCGACGGACGGATCGCCCCTGGTTGACCACGGCCCACGGGGCCTGTCCCTGATTCCAGATCTCGTTCAGCTGCTGGTAGTCCCGGTAGGTGTCCATGCAGTGCCAGTATCCTTGGTGGAGGTACGACATCAGCTGGTTCTCCCTCGCGAGCCGCTCGAGCGGCTCATGCTCCAGCACGCAGTGGTCATCGGCGGCGAGGTAGCGGAAGAATTCCCGTCGAAACACAAAGAATCCTCCGTTGATCCGGCCCTCCTGCTGCTCAGGCTTTTCAGCAAACTGCACCACACGCTGGCCGTCCAGCTCGAGCTCACCAAATCGCCCGGCCCCGGGATGCACGGCCGTCACGGTGCCGAGCCGCCGGTGACTCTCGTGAAAGCGCACCAGCGCCCCGATGTCGACATCGGCAAGCCCATCCCCATACGTCAGCATGAACGAGTCCGTATCGATATATTTCTCGATGCGCTTGACCCTGGCTCCTGTCAACGCGGTCTGGCCGGTGTTCACAAAGGTGATGATCCAATCTTCCTCTTCGTTGGCCTTGTGGTACTGGATGGGAGAGTGCCCGTCCAGCTTGAGGGTGAAGTCGCCCGAGGCCACCCGGTACTTGAGGAAATAGTCCTGGATCAGGTCCCCCTTATAGCCAAGGCACAGCACGAACTCCTTGAACCCAAACGCGGCATACCGGCGCATGATGTGCCACAAGATCGGCCGGTCACCGATGGAGACCATCGCTTTCGGCCGATACTCGGTCTCCTCCCGCAACCGCGTCCCCAACCCCCCGCACAAGATGACGACCTTCACGGCTTCACCCCCTGAGCCGCAGACCCGTCGCCTGTAAACCACTCGATCGCGTTCGGCAATCCGTCCCGGAGCGATGTCTTCGGCTCCCAGCGCAGGAGGTGCTGAGCAAGCGAGATGTCGGGGCGGCGCTGTTTAGGGTCGTCCTGCGGCAGCGGACGGAACTCGACGCGGCTCGCGCTCTTGGTGAACTGGATCACCAACTCGGCGAGCTGAAGGATGGTGAACTCCTCGGGATTGCCGATATTGACGGGATCGTGATAGTCCGCCTCGGCAAGGCGGATGATGCCTTCCACCAGATCGTCGACGTAACAGAAGGAGCGGGTCTGGCTGCCATCGCCGAAGGCGGTCAGGGGCTGCCCGCGCAGTGCCTGGCTGATGAAGGCCGGGATGGCGCGGCCGTCTTCCGTTCTCATCCGGTCGCCGTAGGTATTGAAAATGCGAACGATGCGCGTGTCGATCCCGTGCGCGCGGTGGTACGCCATCGTCATCGCTTCAGCGAACCGCTTGGCTTCGTCATAGACGCCGCGCGGGCCGATGGGGTTGACGTGCCCCCAATAGCTTTCCACCTGCGGATGCACCTGCGGATCGCCGTACACCTCCGACGTGGATGCCAGCAGGAATCTCGCCCCCTTGGCTTTGGCGATGCCGAGCGCATTGAGCGTGCCTAACGATCCGACCTTCAGCGTCTGGATGGGCAGCTTGAGGTAGTCGATCGGGCTGGCGGGTGAGGCGAAATGGAGAATGAGGTCGATGGGACCGGGGGGCTCGATCGGCTTCGTAATATCGTGGCGCACCAGTTCAAACCCGGGGTTGGACTGCAGATGCGCGATGTTCCGTTCGCTGCCGGTGATAAAATTATCGACGCAGAGCACGGCGTGCTTGGCCGCCAGGTAGCGCTCGCAAAGGTGCGAGCCGATGAACCCCGCCCCGCCGGTGATCAGCACTTTCATGCCGGCGCCCCTGCCCCGTCCATCGAAGGCCCCCCGGCCGGCTCCAAGACCGCTGCCGTCTCAAGCGGCGGCTTGCGGGCCAGCCGGATGCCGCGATGCTTGCTCGGCACGCGCTTGATGTACCCTTTCCGTTCCAGGGCATTCAGGCGGTCAAGCGCGGACTTGTAGGAGACGATCTGACAGCCGGATTGAATTTCACGAATGAGGGGAGACTGGCGGTGGTCGGTGAAATACTGGCGGATAAAGTCAAACACCGACTGTTGCTTGCGCGTTAGAACAAGCCGTGCCAGGTGACACTCCGAGGTTACTGGAAAATGGGGGGCTCAATAGTGCTTGGAGATATTACTATTTTTCTTGTAGGGGGTCAAGTAATTTTAAGCAAAATTATCACCCTATTTCAAGCTGTCTGCAACGGCCTTGACGATCAGGCGGAGCTGGTCTTCGGTGAGCTCGGGGAAGATGGGAAGAGAGAGGAGGGTCCGGCAAGCCGCCTCGGCGTTGGGGAATTGCCGGGATGGCAGCGGCAGAACAGCCAGCGCGGGTTGTTGTGGAAGGGTGGAGGGGTAGTAGACCTGCGAGGCGATTCCCTGCTTCGACAGCGCCTGCTGCACCGCATCTCGGTTGTCAAGGCGGATCGAATACTGGTGGAAGACGTGCGTGCACCCGGGCAACTCCTGAGGAAGCACGAGCCCGTTCGCTTGCAGGGACGAGAGCGCCTCCTGGTACAGGCGCGCGCAACGGCGGCGCGCCTGAGTCCAACCATCGAGATGGCGCAGTTTGACGCGGAGGATGGCGGCCTGCAGCTCATCCAACCGGCTGGTCTTCCCCAGCGCCTCATGCCAGTACTGCCCGCGACTGCCATGGGTCCGAAGCAGCCGCACCTGATCCGCGACGTCGGCGCTGTTCGTCACGACCATGCCGCCATCGCCGTAGCCGCCCAGGTTCTTGGTCGGATAGAAACTCAGCGTGCCGGCATCGCCGAAGGAGCCCACGCGATGGTCCTGGTAGGTGGCGCCGATGGCTTGCGCGCAGTCCTCGACGACCTTCAGGCGGTGCGTGCGGGCAAGCGCCAGGATCGGCTCGATGGCGCATGGGTGCCCATAAAGATGCACGGGGAGGATCGCCTTGGTGCGGGGCGTGATGAGCAAGGCGGCCTGCTCAGGATCGAGGTTGTAGGTCGCGAGCTCGATATCCGCAAAGACCGGGATCGCACCCACCGCGACGATCGCCTCGGCGGTGGCGAAGAAGCTGTAGGCGGTGGTGATCACTTCATCGCCCGGCCTGATGCCCAGCGCCCGCAGGGAAAGTTCCAGCGCGTCGGTCCCAGAGGCCACGCCCACGGCGTGCTTCGTGCCGCAGAAGGCGGCGATCTCTTGCTCGAGCGCCTCGCCTTCCGGCCCTAAAATGAACTGCCCGCGATCCAGCACGCGCTGAATCGCGGCGTCGATCTCTGGCTTGATCGCCTGGTATTGCGCCTGAAGATCAAGCAGGGGGATGCGCACGGAACCACTCGACGGTGCGGCGCAGTCCTTCGGCAAAGCTGATCTTCCCTTTCCAGCCGAGGAGCCGCTCGGCCTTGGATGAATCAGCGTACGTACGGTAGACGTCTCCCGGACGCTTCGGTTTGAAGTCCGGCTTGATGGAGAGCCCCATGATCGTGTTGAGCTGGTCCAGCAGGTCAAGCACGGTGTGCTCTTCCCCGAGAGCGATGTTGAAGACTTCTCCGGTTCCGACTCCAGACACCTTCGAGGCCAGGATCGTCCCCTCCACCACGTTGTCCACATAGGTGAAGTCGCGGGACTGCTTGCCATCCCCATAGATCGGCGGAGATTGATTCCTGAGCAGGCAGACGATGAACTTGGGGATCACAACCGCATAGTCGTTCTCCAGGCTCTGCCGCGAGCCGAACACGTTGAAGTACCTCACGGCCGTGGTCTCAAGGCCGAAGGCGCGGGCATAGAGGCCGCAGAGCACCTCATCGATCAGCTTGGAGGCTGCGTAGGGCGAGACCGGCAGCGCGGGATCGGTCTCCTGCATCGGCGCCTTCTTGGCCTCGCCGTAGACCGAGCTCGAGGAGATCACCACGACCCGCTTCGCCTTAGCCTTGACGGCTCCGTCCAGGACGTTCGTCGTGCCCATGACGTTGACGTCCATGTAACCGTAGGAGTCGGCCATCGACTTGGGTACGCTGCGCCACGCAGCCACATGAAGGACACACTCGATGCCCTCACAGGCCTGATGCACCATCTTACGGTCCCGGAGGTCGGCCTGGATGAACTCCACCTGCTTGCGGACCTCCGCCAGATTCTCCAGCTTCCCGGAGGAGAGGTCGTCCAGCACGCGCACCTGATGCTTCTCGGCCACGAGCCGATCCACCATGTGCGAACCGATGAACCCAGCACCCCCCGTCACGAGATATCGCGCCATGCTGTGGGGCCTCCTCTGAAGCGGCTGCCATCAGGGCAGCCGCGGAATGCCGAGCGCAGTGGGCGCTCGGCCTGTTACAGCTTTACGATGCGGGTAGACCGCTGCGAGACGCCCGCGTACTGATTGCGGGTGTCCACGATCACGGGAGCATGCCGGGCCACCAGCGCATAATCCACATTCGAGTGGTTCGTCAGCACGACCGCGCAGTCGCAGTGACGCAGCGTCGAAGCGGTGAGCGGCGCCGAGGAGCGCTTCCGGCCATTGAGCTCGGTCGACGGCACGTAGGGATCATGGTAGCTGAGCACCGCCCCCCGCTCCTCCAGGATCCGCGCCACGTCAAAGGCGGGCGAATCGCGCAGGTCGCCGACGTCCTTTTTATACGCCAGCCCCAGCAGGAGCACCCGCGCGCCTTTAAGCGCCTTGCGCCGGTCGTTCAGCACCCGCGCGACCTTCTGCACGACGTACTCCGGCATGAAGCCGTTGATCTGGGTGGCCAGCTCGATGAAGCGCGCCTCAAAGCCATGCACGCGCACCTTCCAGGCCAGGTAGACCGGATCGGAGGGGATGCAGTGGCCGCCGATGCCAGGGCCGGGATAGAACGGCATGAAGCCGAAGGGCTTGGTCTTCGCGGCATCGACCACTTCCCAGACGTTAATCCCCAGCCGGTCGCAGATCAGCGCCATCTCATTGACCAGGCCGATGTTGACCGCCCGGAAGGTGTTCTCCAGCAGCTTGACCATCTCGGCTGCCTTCGAGGAGGAGACCGGCACGGTGCGCTGCACCGCCGCCCCGTACAGTGCCGAAGCGAGCTCCGTGCACCGCGCGGTGACCCCGCCGACGACCTTCGGGATGTTCCGCGTCTGGTAGGTGGGGTTGCCGGGATCGATCCGCTCCGGGGAGAATGCCAGCGAGAAGTCGCGTCCTACCTTCAGGCCGCGCGCCTCAAGGGCGGGCAGGATGATCTCCTCGGTCGTGCCCGGGTAGGTCGTGCTCTCCAGCACGATCAGCTGGCCCTTGCGGATACGCTTGGCGATCTCGTTCGTGGCCGAAATGATGAAGGACATGTCCGGCTCGCGGGTCTTGCGCAGCGGCGTGGGCACGCAGATGATAACGGCATCCTGTTCCCGCAGCGGATCAAACGAGCTGGTCGCCTGCAGCCGCTTGGCCGCGCGAAGCTTGCGCAGATCCGCGCTCGGCACATCCTGGATATACGAGCGGGCGCCGTTGACCCCGGTCACGCGCCGCGAATCCAAGTCGATGCCGGTGACGCGGAATCCTTCCCTGGCAAACTCCCCCGCCAGCGGCAGCCCGACATAGCCGAGGCCGATCACCCCGATCCGGGCGGTCCTGGTCCGAATGCGCCTGGCTAATTGAGCCAATGGCGCTGGCGCAGATACGCTTGCAGCGCGTCGTCCCATGGTCGCAAGCTCCTCCCAATCAGTTGTGGCACGTTGACGGTCATTAACGCCGAATATGCAGGACGGGGTGCCGGCCGTCGCTGCGCCGCCATTGAAATCTGGCGGATCAGGTCGCGCCGGCATCCGAGCAGGTCCGCGATCCGCTCGGCGAAGGCCACCCGGCTGCATCCTCCCCGGTTGGCCAGATGGTAGACACGGGGGATCTCAGCTCCCCACCGCGCTTCGAGCGCCTGGCTCAGCTCGACGAGGCTTTCCGCAAGGTCGTCCGTGAACGTCGGCGAGGTCACCTGATCCAGGAATGCCTCAACCGGCTGCCCGTCTCTGAGCTGCTGCACAATGTGGTCGCAGTAATTCATGCGCCCCGCCCCGAACAGCGTGCTGGTGCGCACGATGACGGCCCGTTCGCGCTCCAGCGCGCACCGCTCCGCCGCATGCTTGGATCGGCCGTAGACGCTGATCGGATGCGGCTCATCCCGTTCGTCATACGGAGCCGCCTTGGCCCCATCGAACACGTAGTCCGTGCTCACGGCAATCAAGAGCGCCCGGGAAGGTGCCAGGGCGCGCACCACATGACGCAGCGCATCCACGTTGTGCGCCTGGGCCGCCTGCGGCTCCCGCTCGCAACGATCCACATCCGAGAGCGCTTGCGCGTGGATCACCAGCGCCGGCCGCAGCTCGGCCACCACGCGAAGGACCTGTTGCGCATCCAGCAGGTCGCATGCCACATGGGCTGACGCGCCATCCGGTTGTCGAAGGGCGTGGCGAGAGAGCCCGATGACGTCAGCGGCCGGCGCCAGATGGCGCACCAGCGCCTGCCCAAGCAGCCCGGTCGAGCCAGTGATGAGGATCCTGCCGAAGTCGCTGCGCAAGGGGACGCCACCATTCCGCATGTTCGTGGTACCACGTCACCGTGTCATGAAGGCCCTGCTCGAAGGACACGCGCGGCTGCCAGCCGAGCGCATGAATCGCCGCGTCTTGCATAGCATAGCGCCGGTCATGCCCCGGGCGATCCGCCACGAACCGGATCAGCTCCTCGGAGCGGCCCAGCAGCGAGAGAATCGCCCGGGCGGTGTCAAGATTGGCCCGCTCGTGCCCGCTGCCGACATTGTACACGGAGCCGACCGGGCCGCGCTCGAGAATGGCCCGAAGCGCCTCGCAGAAGTCGCTGACGTACAGCCACGCCCGCCGCTGCTGCCCGTCTCCGTACATCGGCAGCGGCAGCCCCTCGCACCCGTTGGTGATGCACAACGGGATGAATTTTTCCGGCAGCTGCCACGGACCAAAAATGTTGGTCGGCCTCACCACGATCGTCGGCAGGCCGTACGTGTCCCGGTACGCCTGCACGAGCAGATCGGCGGCCGCCTTGCTGGCCGCATAGGGGCTCCGCGGTGAAAGCGGGGCCCGCTCATCGACCGCCCCGTCGAGCACCGGGCCATAGACTTCATCCGTGCTGATATGCACGAACCGTTTCACGCCGCGCGCACGCGCTTGCTGCAACAGGACGTATGTTCCCTCGACATTCGTGCGCAGAAACGGCGCGGCGTCCGCGATCGAACGGTCCACGTGCGTCTCCGCGGCAAAATGCACGAGCGTCTCGCACCCTTCTAGTAGCGGCCCGATGGCCTGCCCGTCGCCGATGTCCGCCCGGCAAAACCGGTACCGTTCCCCGCGCGCAAGCTCCGCGAGCCGGTCCTGCGACCCGGCGTACGTCAGCGCATCGATGTTCGTCACGGAATCGGCCGGATGCCAGGCGGACCAGGCCCGGATGAACTGGGACCCGATAAAGCCGGCTCCTCCCGTCACGACCAGCCGCATCACTTGACGACCACAGGTTCCGCTTCGCGGGACTCGGCTGGGGAGCTGGTTGAGGCGCGCTGCCTGGCGAGGGTCGAGGCGCGGTACAGCGTCTCCGGAAGGCCGGCATCAGTCCACCATCCTTCCAGAATGTCATAGCTCATCCGGCCGGCCCGAATGTAGGCGTTGTTGACGTCGGTGATCTCCAGCTCGCCTCTGGCGGAGGGTTGCAGTGTCTTGATGATGTCGAACACCTCGGCATCGTACATGTAGATGCCCGTCACGACGTAGCGGGACTTCGGCTGTTTCGGCTTCTCCTCGATGCCGACAATGCGATTGCCGCGAAGCTCGGCCACGCCGAATCGCCAGGGATCCTCCACTTCCTTTAGGAGTAGTTTCGCGCCGGGCTTTGCCGCGGCAAACTGCTCGACATGCGCGCGGATGCTGCGTTCGATCAGATTATCCCCCAACATCACGACGATGGGCTCCCCGCCGGCAAAATGCTCCGCAAGACCGAGCGCCTCCGCAATGCCTCCCTCGCCCCGCTGGTAGGTATAATTGAGGTGCCGCAGGCCGAACTCCTCCCCATTGCCCAGCAACCGGAGAAAGTCGCCGGCATTGTTACCCCCCGTGACGACCAGGATATCCCGGATGCCGGCTTCCGTGAGCGTGTGGATCGGATAGTAAATCATCGGCCGGTCGTACACCGGCAAGAGGTGCTTATTGGTGATCCGGGTCAGCGGCCCGAGACGCGTTCCCAGGCCACCGGCCAGCACGACCCCTTTCATCTCATCACCGCTCCGGGTCAGCCATCCTTGCCATGCCAACTGTAGGGAATCTCGCCCGTGTGAGGGTCCAGCCGGTACTCGTCCGGCCGCGCATGATGATAGGGCTCGGTCGGAATATTGATGACGACGGACTCGGGATGGCTGATCCCTTTGAAGCCGTGGTAGATACCCGCCGGCACTTGCACCAGCAGCGGGTTGTGGACGCCGATAAAAAACTCGTTGATGGCGCCGTGCGTTGAGGAGTTTCGGCGGTTGTCGTACACCACCAGCTTGATCATGCCGCTGACGCAGACGAAATTATCAACCTGCTTCTTATGATAATGCCACCCTTTCACCACCCCATGGCTGACCGTCGTGCAGTAGACCTGCCCGAACTTCTTGAACAACGGCTCATCGCGGCGTAGCACCTCAAAGAGCCGTCCCCGCTCATCGGGATGGACCTTCAGCGCTTTCGTCTTGATCCCGCGAATCAGCCTCATGTCAGCCTCTGCCGATTCCCAGGTAACGAAACCCGAGCGCCTTCATCCGGTCTGGGCTGTAGAGGTTTCGGCCGTCGACGATCAGCGGCTGGCGCAGCAGCCGCTTCAGCCGCTTGAAGTCGAGTTCCTTGAACTCGTTCCACTCCGTCAGAATGGCCAGACAGTCGGCGCCCCTGGCCACCTCATAGGGGTCATTGCACAGCTTCACCTTCGGCAGCAAGTGGGCCGCCTCCTTCATCGCCTGCGGATCGTACGCCTTGATCATCGCCCCTTCGCCCTGGAGGTACTCGATCACGTCGATCGCCGGCGCGTAGCGCATGTCGTCCGTGTCCGGCTTGAAGGCCAGCCCCAGCACGCCGATGGTCTTGCCCTTGACCACCCAGAGCGCTTGCTGGATCTTTGCGGCAAAGCTGCGCTTCTGGTGCTCGTTGATGTTCCGCACCGCCTTGAGGAGCTCAAAATCGTATCCGAGTTGCTCGGAAATCTTGATGAAGGCTTCGACGTCTTTGGGAAAGCAAAATCCTCCATAGCCCGCGCCGGCGTTGAGGAACGCGCGGCCGATGCGCGGGTCCAGCCCCATGCCATGGGCCACCTGCTGCACATCCGCGTTGGCGCGCTCGCAGACCTGGGCCACGGCGTTGATGAACGAGATCTTCATCGAGAGGAACGAATTGGAGGCGTGCTTGATGAGCTCGGCACTGCTGATGTTCGTGACCACAATGGGCGCGCCCAGCGGCTTGTACAGCTCCGTCAGCAGCTTCTTCGCCCGCTCGCTCTCGACGCCGATCACGATGCGGTCCGGTTTCATCACATCTTGAATCGCTGACCCCTCGCGCAGGAACTCCGGATTCGAGGCGACATCGAACGGTGTCTTCTTTTTCAGATAGGTCTTGATCGTGTGCTTCACCCATTGGCCGGTTTGAACCGGCACGGTCGACTTTTCAACGACCAGCCGGTAGGCGGGCATGTGCTGCGCGATCGCGCAGGCCACGTTCTCGACGTATGCCAGGTCCGCCTCGCCGGTGGCCTTCTGGGGGGTGCCGACCGCAATGAAGATGATCGTGGTCTTCTCGACCCCTTCCTTGATCGAGGTCGTAAAGCTCAACCGCTTTTCACGGACGACGCGGCGGACCAGCTCCTCAAGCCCCGGTTCGAAAAAGGGCATGACGCCACGCTTCAGCGCGCTGATGCGCTTCTCATCATTGTCCACGATGACCACGCGATGGCCCATATCCGCAAAACAGGCCCCGGTGATGAGGCCGACGTGCCCTGCTCCAACCACGCTGATGTTCATTGATCCACCTATGATGGCACGAATTGCTCCGAAAGGGGGAATTTCACAATTATAGTGAACTGGGTCTTCCGACGCAACTGGTTTTGATGGATGGAGTTACTGCACGCGAATCGGGGAGAACGGGCTGCTCTGCGAGCCGGCCTTGGGCTGGTGGTAGGAGTTTTCCATCTCAATCGGCATGTCCGGGTACGCCTTGAGCGTGAGGGTGAAGAAGAGCTCCTCGCCAAACTCCCGGTCGACACGGTAGACCAACTCGCCGATCCAGTCATGGAGGTCCCGGCGGAGGATGTACTGCTGCTCGCGCATGTTGTTGAACCGCTTGGAACCGCTGACAACCTCCTTCATCGTGAGCCGGTGAAACGTCCCGACCTGCCACTTCTCGCTGAGCCGCCAGTCCACCTGCAGCACCTCTTCGGTCTTGTCGTTCTGCGAATACCGGTGGCCCAGCCCGACATACCACTGCCCCTGCGGCAGCAGGGCGAGGCCGCCCTGCCGGCCAGGCTGAAACGTGCGGATGGACGGCGCCTGCACCCCCTGGATCGGCGGCGCATACTGCGCCTGCGGGTCCGCTCCGCCCCCGACCAGCACGAGATCGAAGTTGTAGCTGGTAATGCGGCTATCGCGCGAATCCAGATGGCTGGGGACGACGACGTCCGATTCCAGCCGCATCCAGGGCCAGGGATACGTTTCCAGGTCGGCGGTGAAATTCCCGAGTCTGCCGCCCTGCTTGTTGCCGCTACCGCGGAAGGTGTAGGGCATGGAGAGCAGCAGCCGCGCGAGATCCGCGCTTTTCAGCTTACCCTGGCTGTCGGGGCGCCGCGTCTGGAGCTTATTCTCCACGCCAAAGGTGATGGCATTGGTCGCGCTGCTGGCCGCCGAAAAATTGAGCAGGTCGTTCTCGATCGTGGGCCGGTGGATATAGTTATAGGACACCGTCGGGGTGAGCACATGGCGCAGCCCGTTGAGATTCAACCCAAGGACGTTGCTCGTCGTCGAAAAGAGGCGGAACAGCTTCAAGCTGGTGTCCACCCCGCCGGAGAACTGCCCGCTGAGGAAGTCGCGCTGCCCTTCCCGGGTCGACCCTTGGATGTCCTTGGTGTAGAACGTCTCGCGCACCCCCACGCGTGGCGTCACCTCCACGGGCCGGAACAGCCTCAGCGCATACTTGAGCTGCTGGAACCAATCGAGGCGGACTACGTCTTTATCGATTTCCGAGTTGGCCGTCTTGGTCTGGAAGTTGGCGAAGTCGAGTTTGCTTTCGGAGAAGAGCCAGGTGTCGCCGATCTGCTGCGACCGGACGTCGAACGTCAGTTGCGGCAGCGCCTCATCCACCGTCTGGAACCGGTTGATCCGCTTCCTCATCAGCGCGCTGAAGGTGTACGCAGGCGTGTTCGTCACCGAAGAGATGAAGCTCTCCGGGATGTCCTCGCTGCTAAACTCCTCGCGAAAGAGGAAATCTTTCCGAAAATCTTTGTCGCTGAACTCCTGAATATCCGTAATCACGGTAGTGTCCGGCATCGGGATCCATCGATGCCGCCACATCAGTCGGTAGCGATCGCGATCCGCTCCCTTCACCAAGTCTTCTTTCGGCTTCGTCTGATCCTGCTTCCGGTTGTAGTACAGCTTCAGCAACCCCTTCCCAAGTCGAGGAGAATCCACCACATGATCAAGCCCGAATCCCCAGAGGTAGTTCCTGCGATAATCCATACGGATGGTGCCCTTGTGGCTGCCGCCATCCGCAGGCGTCGGCAGTTCGTAGCGGTAGCCGGTGAGTACGTACGGCCCCCACTGTTTGTTCTTGCCAGGGATGACGAAGAACGGCATCTTCCGGTCCGCCACGTAGATGAACGGCAGGTAGAAAAATGGTACGCGCTCCACGAAGAGCGCGACGTTGCGCGCCCGCGCGCTTTTGTCATCCGCGAAGACGATGGCGCGCTTGCCGTAGAATTTGAAGTGGGGCGGCTCAAACTCGCACGAGGTCAGGTAGCCCGGGGTCACCTCGAAGACCCCCTCCGCGATGTGCTCCACCGACCGGCCGTACTCGTGCCACGGCGGCGAGGAGACCGTCCCCTGGAGAAAGCGGCCCTTTTTCGTCTCGAAGTTGTAGTGCACCATCTCCCCGCGGAACACCTGCGAGCCGTCTTCGAGCCGCACGCGCCCCTCGGCGTAGACGTCCTTCGTGTCGGTGAAGAGCGTCAGGTGGTCGCAGGTCAGGACGGCGTTCTCGTAGAGGATCTCCACATCGCCATCCGCCACGGCGATCTTCCGGTCGGGCGAGACGCTCATCTGCTGCGCGTTGATCCGCACGCCCCCGGGCGGCGGGGGGATGCGGCCGGCGGGGCCCGGGCTGGCGGCCGGCGTGGTCACCGTCACCGGCGAGAGCTCAACCGCCGACTCGTCGATTGAAGGCCCCTCCGAGACCGGGACCTCGGCTGGCTCAGGCAATGGCTCTGAGAGATCCGCCGGTTCGGAGGCACGTGGTACGCCGGGTGATTCGGCTGAGGGAACGGGCTCTGCTGGCGAGGGTGCTTCAATGCGGTCGACGGCTTCGCGCTGGGCGCGCTGGCGGCGCTGCTCGCGCTCCGCCCGGGCGCGGGCGACCGCTTCCTCTTTGGCCTTGCGCGCGTTCTGCTGCTGCTCCCGCTCGATCTGCTTCTGCAGCGTCTCCTGCTCGCGATCCCACTGGTCCTGTTCTTTCTTGAGCTGCCGCTCGAGCGCCTTGTGCTCAGCCGCGCTGCGCCGCTGCTGCTGCTCTTCCTCGCGCAACCGCGCCTGCAACGACTCCACCTCTTCCGCTGAGGCCTGCGGGAAGCGCTGAACCGACTGCAGCCGTTGCTCGCAGAGCGACCGGTAGAGCTGCGCCCAGGAATCGTTCGGCGTGACCGACAGAATCACCTCAAGGTGCCGGCTGGCCTCCTCATACGCGCCCTGGCGCATCAACCGTCTGGCCTCTTCCCATGAGCGGTCAAGACGCTCCGAGGACTGTTGGCCTTCATCGGTCGTTTCGGCAGGCGTTTGCTGCTGCGACGGGGCGCCGGATCGCTCCTCGCTCCGGGGAGAGCGGCCGGCCGCCCGCACGGACACCACAAGCGAGAGCGCGCCAGCAAGCGCGAGGATGGCAATAACGGGCTTTCTCACAGAGGGCTCTTAAGAGACACGGGCTCGTGGTTTCGGGCTGCGCTCCGCTTTCTTGGAGACGGTCAGGGGCGCCCTGGCGGCAGGCGGAAGCTTCTCCCAGTCTTTCAGAAACCGCTCCAGTCCGGCATCGGTCAACGGATGCTTGATCAGCGTTTCCAGGACCGTAAACGGCATCGTGGCGATGTCCGCCCCGATCCGTGCAGCTTCGACCACGTGCATCGGATGCCGGACGCTCGCCACCAGGATCTGCGTGGAAAACCGGTAGTTGGCGTAGATCGTCTTGATGTCATGGATCAGCGCCATCCCATCGCTGCTGATATCGTCCAGCCGGCCGACGAACGGCGAGACGAAGTAGGCGCCGGCCTTGGCCGCCAGCAGCGCCTGGGTGGCGGAAAAGCAGAGGGTGACGTTCACGCGGATCCCTTCCTTCGTGAGCTGCCGGGTGGCCTGCAGACCGGCCTTGGTCAACGGGCACTTCACGACGATCTCTTTGTGCAGCTGCGCGAACACCCGGCCTTCCTCGACCATCCCCGATGCCTCCCGGGAGGTCGTCTCCATGCTGACCGGGCCGCGGACGGTCTCGCAGATCTCCTTGAGCAACGGGAAAAACTCCCGCCCCTCTTTCGCGACCAGGCTGGGGTTGGTCGTCACCCCGTCGATGGCTCCCCAGCTCACCGCCTCGCGAATCTCGGTCAGATTAGCCGAATCGAGAAAGATTTTCATCGGGCCACTCCTCGCTGATTGCGGACAGTGTAGCGTGTCTCATGCGGGCTGTACAGAGGCAACCGACGGCGACCACGGCACGACGCGGTTGCGGCCCGCGTGCTTGGCGGCGTAGAGCGCGGCATCGGCCCGCTCGATCAGCGCCTCCACGGTCTCCCCGTGCCGGGGAAACGTCGCCAGCCCCATGCTGATCGTCTGCGTCAACAGCTCGTCGTAGGCCCGGATCGAGTGCAGCTCGACCAGCTGCTTGAGCCGCTGGGTGATTGGCAGCGCCTGCTCCAGATCGGTCTCGATCAGGAGCAGGATGAACTCCTCCCCGCCGTAGCGCGCGATCAGGTCGATGTCGCGCAGGTTCCGCTGCAGCAGCCGGGCCACCTCGCGCAGTACCACGTCCCCCACGAGATGGCCGTACGTGTCGTTCTTCTGCTTGAACAGGTCGAGGTCAGCCATGATCAGCGTGCACGTCAGGCGGTGCCGCTTCGAGCGCGCGAGCTCTTCTCTGGCCCGCTGCAGGAAGTACCCGCGCACGAAGACGCCGGTCAGCGTATCGGTCACCGCCAGCGCCTCGACCTGCGCGTAGAGATGAATGCGCGAGAGCTGCAGCGACAGCTGCTGCGCGATCATGGGCAGCGTCTTCAGCTGCGGCTCGGGCAGCTCTTCGGCGATCAGCACGCCGGTCACTTGTTGCTTTCGCCAGAGCGGCGCCCAGGCAACCCGCGAGAGGCCGTCCGGCAGCGATCCGCCCAGCTCCTGCACCGAGGCGACCCCGCCCTGCTTCGACGACGCGGCCCGTTCCAGGATCGCCGCTTCGAACTCGGCCAGGCGGGTCGCTTCCGCCAGCGCCATCTGCCCATCGGCGGCGCGCGCGGCCCGCAGCGCCACCGGCGCCCCATCCGGCAGCTCGGTGATGAGCCGCACGCCGCGCAGGTCGAGCAGGCGCGGCAGGATCTCCACCAGCGCGGTGAACAGTTCGTTGAGATGCAGGGTGCGCGCCGTTTCCTTCGTCACGCGGTACAGATCGGTGATCTGGGCGATCTGCTCGTCCATTTGCTGCGCCGACGATTCCAGCGACATGAGCGCCCGCGCGGCCTCGGCCAACTTCGCGGTCTGCGCGGCTTCCTCCCGGTGCAGCGCGGCCACCCGCTGCTCATGGCGCTCCCGCTGGCCGGCAAGCAGCCAGGGCGTCGCCCCCAGAATCCCCAGCTGCAGCCACGTCATCCAGTTCGTCAGGACGTCGTCCTTGACCCAGATGAACAGGATCAGGGTCGCCACGGTGCAGGCGCCGGTCCAGACTCTGGCCCAGGAGAGGCCGGCGATGATCGCCAGCACCCAGGCGATGATCACGAGGAGCATACGAGGTTCCTTCCGGAGCGTTTGGCTTGATAGAGCCGTTGGTCGGCGACGCGGATCAGCTCCAGCTCCGCCTGGGCATCGTCGGGAAACGTCGCCACGCCGACCGACACCGTCACCGTCCGCTCGGCGGCCGCGGGGGCGGCCGTCCCCGCCCGCGGGTGGCGCGCCGGCTCGCCGTCCTCGACGGGCACCGGCTGCGCGACGAGCTTCCGGATGCCCTCGGCGACCTCGGCCGCCTCATGGCGCGTCAGGCGCGGCAACAGCACGGCAAACTCCTCCCCGCCGTAGCGCGCGATCAGCCCGCCGGGCGGGACCGCGCGCTGGAGCGTCTGCGCGATCGAGGTCAGCACCCGGTCTCCCACGGTGTGGCCGAACGTGTCGTTGTACTGCTTGAAATGGTCCACATCGACCATCAGCACGGCGAGCGGATCGCGGCTGCGCCCCGAACGGACCAGCTCGCGCGTGAGCTGCTCCAGAAACGGCCGGCGCAGCATCAGGCCGGTCAGGCCGTCCGTCATGGCCAGCTGCTGCGTGCGCGCGAACAGCCGGGCGTTGGTCATAGCGGCACCCACGAGATCGAGCAGGATGTCGAGAAACCGGAGATCGTCCTGGGTATAGGCGCCCGGCTGGGCGCTGTCGAGCCGAAGCACCCCCTCCGGATGCTGGCCCAGCAGAAGCGGGCACGCGACCACGGAGCTGACCGCCCGGCCGGGCGAGACCGACGCCGTGAAGCGGAAATCCCGGCGCGTGTCGTTGACGAGCAGCGGCCGGTGGGTGCGCAGCACGTACCGGTCGAACTGGTCGCCTAATTTGGTCCGCACGGTCGCGATCGGCTCACGCTTCTTCGAGGTAAACAGCGACAGCTCCTGCTTCTCATGGTCCACCAGGTAGAGCAGGCAGACGTCCGACTTGCCGATCAGGGCAAAGGCGCGATCCACCGCCAGGGTGGCGATGGTGGTGACGTCGGTGAGGTTGCTCAGCTCCTCGGCGATCGATTGGAGCTGGACGTAGCGGGAGAGCTTGCGCTGGAGCGCGTCCCGCTCCTGGCTGGCCAGCGCGATCGCCTGTTCCTTGACCCGCCGCTCCTCGGCGACGTCGTCCAGCGCCTGCTCCAGGCGCCTGGCTTGGCGCAGCCGTTGCTGCTGCCGCCACAGCGCCACTGCGAGCAGGACGCCGAACGCCAGGAGTTCCAGCTGCAGCGACCCGGCCCGGCCCGACGCCCACGCCCAGGCCACGCAGATCAGCATGGCCAGGTTGACGACCACGCTCGCACCGAAGGGATAGAGCACCCACGCGTAGGTGGCCAGGGCCACGGCGCAGAGCGCCATGGTCCGGATCAGCTCCGCGTGGAAGGAGGAGCCGCCGATGGCGAGGGTGATGAGCGCAGCAGCAACCGCCACGTTCGCCAGGGCGAACAGCCAGCGGATGGCGGCGGGAGAGGTGAGAATCGCCCGGCTCATGGAGCGAACTTCACACGATCGCTGCCTCGGTCTGCAGGTCGAAGAAGTGCACCTTGCCCATGTCGAAAACCAGATCGATGTCCTGATTCACTTCCGGCCGGTCGTGCGGGCCGACCCGGGCGATGAACGCGTGCTGGCCGACGCGCAGGTGCAGGTAGACCTCCGCCCCGAGCGGCTCCACCAGCTCGACGGTCGAGGTGATGATGCAGTCTTCCGGCGCATCGGTGATGAACAGCTTGTCATACAGATCCTCCGGGCGGATGCCAAAGAGCACCCGTTTGTGTTCGTAGGACGAAAGGCGGGCGGCCATCTCGTTGACCACGCGCAGCCGCAGCGTCCCCTCGGTGAAATAGAGCTCCTGCCCCACCCGCATGATCGCGCCGGTGATGAAGTTCATGGGGGGCGAGCCGATGAAGCTGGCCACGAACCGGTTCGCCGGGTGGTCATAGATCGTCAACGGATCTGCCACCTGCTGGACGAGCGATTTGTTCATCACCACGATCCGGTCGCCCATCGTCATCGCCTCGGTCTGATCGTGGGTGACGTAGATCATCGTGGTCTGGAGCCGCAGGTGGAGCTTGCGGATCTCGGTGCGCATCTGGACGCGCATCTTGGCGTCCAGGTTCGAGAGCGGCTCATCGAACAGGAACACGACCGGCTTGCGGACGATCGCACGGCCCACCGCCACCCGCTGGCGCTCGCCGCCGGAGAGCTCGCGCGGCTTGCGCTGGAGCAGCGGCTCGATGCTCAGGATCGTCGCGGCATCGCGCACGCGCTGCTCGACCTCGCGCTTGCTGTACCCCCGCAGGCGCAGCCCAAAAGCCATGTTGTCGAAGACCGTCATATGGGGATAGAGCGCGTAGTTCTGAAACACCATGGCGATGTCGCGGTCTTTCGGGGGGACGTGATTGACGAGCTTGTTGTCGATCCAGATCTCGCCGCCGGTGGCCTCCTCAAGGCCCGCGACCATCCGCAGCAGCGTGGACTTGCCGCAGCCCGAGGGGCCGACGATCACGAGGAACTCCCGGTTCTCCACGTTGAGGTGGACGTCCTTGACGGCGACGACACCCCCCTCATACACCTTCGAGACGTTCCGCAAACTGACCTGTGCCATGACCCTCTTACGGCTGCAGCAGTGTGACCAATCGCGCCAGCGAACCCTTCATCTCACGACGCGAGACGATCAGATCGATCAAGCCGTGCTCAAGCAGGAACTCGGAGCGCTGGAATCCGTCCGGCAGCTTCTGGCGGATCGTCGACTCGATGACCCGCGGTCCGGTGAATCCGATGAGCGCCTTCGGCTCGGCGATGATCAGATCGCCCAGCGTGGCGAAGCTGGCCAGCACCCCCGCCATCGTCGGATGCGTCAGGACTGAGAGGAACAGCCCGCCCTGGGCGTCGTGCCTCATGAGGGCGTTCGAGGTCTTGGCCATCTGCATCAGGCTCAACATGCCTTCCTGCATCCGCGCCCCGCCGCCCGAGCCGGAGATGATGATGACCGGCAGCCGCTGCTTCGTCGCCCGCTCAATGGCCCGGGTGAGCCGCTCGCCCACCACCGACCCCATGGAGCCCATCATGAAACGGGAATCGGTCACGCCCAGCGCCACCTCCCGGCCTTCGATGAGCGCCCGGCCGGTCAGGCAGGCATCGGTCATGCCGCAGAGCTGTTGCTCTTCCACCACTTTCTCCGCATAGGGCCGGGGCACGCTGAATTGCAGCGGATCGAGCGGCCGCAGGTCTGCATCCCATTCCTCAAAGCTGTCGGCATCCACCGTGAGCTGGATGCGCTGGGAGGCGGCCAGGGGAAAGTGGAAGTCGCACTTCGGGCAGACGCGGAGATTTTCCTCCAGCGCCTTGTTATAGATGAGCTGGCTGCAGGAGTCGCATTTGGTCCACAGGCCGGCGGGAATCTCACGCTTGGAGCGCCGCGCCGGAGAGGACTGGTGCCGGCTGAACAGTTTCATGGGGAAAAATTATGGTAACACAGGATGGGGGTTGATCACAAGGCCTGACGGCACTTTGGGATAAAAGTAGGTAGACTTGGGGGCCAGCGTCATCCCCTGAGAGGCCAACGCATACACCTGGGCCAGGGGGATGCCCCGTAGCAGCCAGGCGCAGCCGCCCTCGCCGCGCCGCACCGCGTCCAGCGCCTGCGACGCGTCGGCCACATAACGCACCGAGCCGTTGACGCCGAGTGCCGGCAACAGCAAGCCGTGAAGCAGCGAGACATCCAGGGTGGCCACCGGCAGCGGCACGGAAGGCGCCATGAGCCACCCGGCCATCCGTTCCGGCTTCACGGTCACCCGGTACAGGGCGCTCCCATCGTACAACCCAAATCGCCCATGGCCTTCCGCTTGGCTCAACCATGCGGTCAACGCACTCAGGTTCTCCGCCGGCTCGACCAGGCAGTTCCCCTCCAGCGCCTTCTTCTTGATGGCCGGGCCCTGAATCAGCCGGTGGATGGGCCGGACGCGCAGTGCCGGGTCCTCCATGGACGCAAAGTAGCTCATGACCGCGCCGTAGCGGTTGCGATTGGCAAACGCCACCTCGAAACGGTGATGGCCGTCGGCGATCAGCACCGCCAGCGGCTCAAGGCGCCGCGTCACATCCTGGATGATCGAGCCATCGGTGATCGCCCAGAGCCGGATCGATTCTCCGTGCAGTTCGGCGGTCACAGTCGGCGCGCTCCGCCTGGCCACTCCCTCCAGGAGCGCCTGCACCGCGGCCCCGGCATCCGGATAGACGCAAAAGATGGGCTCAAGGTTGGCCGGCACCGCCTCCAACAGCTTCGTGCGGTCCTCCCTGGGTGCGGCCAGCGTCGCTTCATGGCGGTAGACCGAGCCCCGTGTGGCCTCGTCTAGCTGGAGCAGCGCAATGAACCCCAACCGGCGGCGTGTGGCTCCGTCATCCTGAAACGCGTGCTCGATCAGGTAGTAGGCGGGTGAAGCGTCCTGGCGCAGGATGCCCCTGGTCCGCCAGGCCGCGAAGTCTCGCTTCGCTCTGGTGTACCGGTTGTCAGAGGGCGAATCGGCCGGGGACTGCTTGCCCAGAATCAGACGGATAATGTTGTGGTCGGAGGCCCCATAGAGCTGCTCCTGCTCTTCAGGGTCGATCACATCGTAGGGGGGCGCGATCAGCCGGCTCAACTCTCCGGCAACGGTGGGATGGTAGCGCAGGGCGGCAAAGGGCCGGATGGCCGCCATCAATGCCGGTGGGCGATGGCAATATGGACCGCGCTTCCATGCCGGCGCGCGGCGGCGGCGGGGATGACGATGTCACTGATGCAGCATGGCACCCAGACCGCCAGCACGATGATCGCAAACGCCGGAAAGACGTAGTGGACGTCGGTCAGCCACACGGTAAAGCCGAAGGAGATCAGGTACAGGAGCGAGGCCGCGCTGCTGACGAGGATGTGCGCCCCGTGCGAAAACAAGTGGCTGCCGGTCAAGCGCTCCTCCGCCCAGAAGCCGCAGAGGATTCCCAACGCCAGGAACGGGAAGAACAGCTGCGGATGATCCACAATGCACATGTGCAGCTCCATCGTCTGCCCCAATAGCCGTCCGCCGAGATAGGGAAAGACATAGTCGCTGAGCCCGCATGGGATGATCGTGCCGAAGACGCCCACCAGGACCGCTCGCACGAAATGGCGCTCCCGCCTCCAGAACAGCGAGGTGGTGGCGATGGCGCTGAGGCAGATGTGCAGCGGATGAAACAGGTGGAAGCTCGACCGCGCCTGCGCAAACAGCAGGTCGGTGCGGTTGTTTTCAAGATGCTGGACCCCGAACCACCACACGCCCGCCATCGCGATCAGCGAGCCGACGATCGTATAGGGCAGGTGGTGCGTGAACTCCGCCGCCACCACGTTCCAGCGTTCCCTCATCGCTCCCCTAACCAGACCCCGATGGCCGCTCCGATCGCATTGCTCAGCACGTCCAGCCAGTCGCCGGAGCGCCAGGGCACGAGCCACTGCAGCAGTTCCATCAGCAGGCCGTAACTGAAGGCGTAGATCCACGCCCAGAGTCGGTACTCCCGCTCCGGCATACGGCTCACTCGCACCGCGTGGACCAACATCCACGCAAACAGGAGATACTCGCAGAGATGCACGACCTTGTCAAGGTGGCTCCCCGGCAGATCGACGTCGACCGGCATGAGCGAGCCGGCCAGGATCAGGACTGCGTAGGCGGCGAGTGCCGCCCACCACCACTTACGATTTTTGAGGTTTTGATTCACCGCTGGCCGGGGGCTGGTCTTTCTTTTTGGCGTCTTGGTAGCTCTTGCTCCGGTAGTCGGTAATGTAGAACCCGCTTCCTTTAAAGAGGAAACCGGAGCCGGCGCTGAGCAGCCGTTTCAGCCGCCCGCCGCACTTGGCGCATTTGGACAGCGGCTTGGCGGTGATCGACTGGGACGCCTCGTGGCGCCGCTTGCACTTTTGGCACTGATATTCATAGGTAGGCATGGTTGGATTATCGCTTCAGCAGCTCTTTGACTTTGGACAGGAATGATCGGCGCAGCGGATGGGACTCCTCATCCAACCCCTTGGTCAGCTCTTCCAGCTGCCGGCGCTGCCCCCCACTCAGGTTGACGGGCGTTTCCACCACCACCCGCACCATCAGATCGCCGACGCGGCCCTCGTGCACGTCCGGGAGCCCCTTGCCGCGCACGCGGAAGACGGTACCGCTCTGAGTCCCGGCCGGCACCTTCATCGAGACGTTGCCGTTGAGCGTCGGGATCTGCAGCTCGGTCCCCAGCGCCGCCTGGGCCATCTGCACCGGATATTCGACGATCAGGTGCGGCCCCTCCCGGCGGAAGAGCGGATGAGGCTCGACCGTCAGATGCACGTACAGGTCGCCTCGGCCGGCAGTGCCGGCCTCCCCTTCCCCTGAGAGCCGCAGCCGCATGCCTGATTCGATCCCCGCCGGCACCTTCACCTGAATCTTGCGCTCAATTGCGACACGCCCCTCGCCGCGGCACTTCGGGCACGCTTTCTTGACGGTGCTGCCCTGCCCGCCGCAGCGGTGGCACGTGCGCACCATCACCATGAATCCCGCGGACTGCCGGACCTGGCCCGCGCCCTGGCAGGTCGAGCAGGTCGCACGCTCCCCGCCCTCGCCACGGCATTCCGTGCACAGCTCCCGCCTGGGAATCGTGACGCTCTTGGTCACGCCTTTCGCCGCCTCTTCAAAGGAGACCCGAAGCTCGACTTCAAGATCGGAGCCGCGGCTGCCCCGCCGGCCGCTCCCCCTGCCGCCGAAGACGTCGCCGCCTCCGCCGAAGCCGAAGAGCTCCTCGAAGATCGACCCTCCGACGCCCATGTCCTTGAAGATGCTCGAGAAGTCGGCGCCCCGGAAGATGTCTTCGGTGGAGTAGCGCTGGTCGAAACCGGTATGGCCGTACTGGTCATAGACCGACCGCTTCTGCGGGTCGGAGAGGACGGCATACGCCTCGGAGATCTCTTTGAACTTCTCCTCCGCCTCTTTTTTCTTATCCGCCTCCACCCGGTCCGGGTGGTGCTTCAGCGCCAGCCCGCGATAGGCCCGCTTGATCTCATCCACCGAGGCGCTCTTCGCCACCCCGAGGATCTCGTAGTAGTCCCGCTTGGTCGTCGGCATGCAGGCTTACTTCTTGTCATCCTCCACTTTGAACTCGGCGTCGACGACCTTGTCGTCTCCGCTGCGGGGCTGGCTGGCCGGCTCTTCAGCGCCGCCTGGCTGGCCCTGCTCGGCTCCCTGGCCCTTGGCCGCCTGCGCCTTCTTATAGACTTCCTCGGCGAGCTTGTGCGAGGCCTTCATCAGCGCCTCGGTGCCTTGCTTGATCTTGGCGGCGTCGTCCGACTTGATCGCGTCTTTCAGATCGCGCGATGCCTGCTCGATCGCGAGCCGGTCCGACTGGCTCACTTTATCGCCGAGCTCCTTGAGACTCTTCTCCGTGGCGTAGACCAGCTGGTCCGCCTGGTTTTTCGCCTCGGCCAGCTCCTTGCGCTGCTTGTCCGCCTCGGCGAACTGCTCCGCCTGCTTGACCATCTTCTCGATCTCGTCCTTCGAGAGTTTCTCCGGCGCGCTGATCTTGATCGACTGTTCCTTGCCAGTACCGAGGTCTTTCGCCGAGACGTGCACGATGCCGTTGGCATCGATGTCGAAGGCCACCTCGATCTGCGGTATGCCGCGGGCTGCGGCGGGAATCCCCACCAGGTCAAAGCGTCCCAGCTCAGTGTTGTCCGCCGCCATCGGCCGCTCCCCCTGCAGGACGCGCACCGTCACCGCGGACTGGTTGTCATCCGCCGTGGAAAACACCTGCGCCTTGCGCGTGGGCACGGTCGTGTTGCGCTCGATCAGCTTGGTGAAGACACCGCCCATCGTCTCGATCCCCAGCGACAGCGGGGTGACGTCCAGTAGCAGCACGTCCTT
>ORMF010395393.1_pt1 | contig 64962 bp, 51 predicted proteins | sample 1779871 | NCBI WGS metagenome assembly ORMF01 (sample SAMEA104232316, study PRJEB22302) | groundwater metagenome | biome: forest; feature: aquifer; material: groundwater | place: USA | collected 2011-08-07 | depth 5.4 m | reverse complement strand
GGGGGGGGGGGGGGGGGGGGCGAGCGCGGCGACCTGCAGCTCGCACGAGGCGAGCACCGCGGTCGTGAGAACGACCCCGCCGGCGATGGCTCCCAGCGGGACCTTACTAATTCGTGGCCGACTGCGCCGAGAGGATCCCGCCCTGCCGATCAATGCTACGTGCGCGATCCTGTTGCCCGCTAGGCGCTTACGCTCACTTCGCGGGACAGACGAGTTTCTTGACCATACGGGAGCCGACAGCCCCTCGGACCTCGGGTCTTCCGGCATGACTCCTCCTCTCAGGCGACTCTCGTCACCAAATGGGAGGAGGAGGATTCCCCACCTATTTCAGGACAGGAGCGTGAGATGATTTCAGGGAGCTATACAGCAGCGCCTGGTGCGGGAGGTCCTGCTGCTCCGGGAGCGAATCGCCGCCCCACGGTTCCCCTGCCGTCAGAACCGCCTCACGAAGCGGAAGTAGAAGGCACGGAACAGGGCCTTCTTCCAGTAGGTCCGCCGATCGGGCGCCTTCCACACCGGCGGGCGGTCGTACGTGAAGTCCACGATCGTCGCCCGCCCCCCTCCCGTCTCGAGGAAGCACATGACGTGGCCGTCGTAGTTCGCCTCGGGCTCCTTTTCGTCGATCTCGGCGAGCAGGTTTGTGGCGACCACCTCCGACTGAAAGTGGGCCACCGACCCGCTCTTCGGCCTCGACAGGTTCGTCGTGTCGCCGAGCGCGTAGATCCGCTCCCTCACGCGCAGCGTCTTCGGGTCCGTCTTCACCCACCCCCCGGGCTCCGCGAGATCGCTCTCCCTGAGGTACGGCGCCGTCCCGTGCGGCGGCACGAGGATGAGCAGGTCGAATCTTAGCGACGTGCCGTTCGACGACAGCGTCCGCCTCTCGACATCGATGGACGGGGAGGCGAACGACGTGTGGATCGAGATCCCGCGCTCCTCGAGCATCGGCCTCGCGGCCCTCGCGACCGGGGCGAGGGGCTGGATGTCGGGCAGCGGATAGACATAGGAGAGGTTTGTCCGCTCCCGAAGCCCCCTCGCCCGAAGCCACTCGTCCAGGAGGAAGGTGAACTCCAGCGGCGACGGAGGGCACTTGTACGGGAGCGACGCCGCGCCGACGAGGATGTCTCCTCCTCGGAAGGCCGTGAGCGCCTCGTGCAGGCGCAGCGCCCCGCGGTGGCAGTGGAAGTGGTGGTTCGCCTCTCGTCCGCCAGGCAGCCCGTCGTGGCGGAGCTGCGACCCCGTGGCGATCACGAGCCAGTCGTACGGCATCGCCCCGCCCTGTTCGAGGCGCACCTGCCGCGCGTCGGGCTCCACGGCGAGGACGCGGTCCACGACGAGCTTCGCGCCGGGCCTGAGGAGCTTCTTCGAGTCCTGCGCGAGGTTCGAATCCTCCCCCAGGAGGGGCACGTAGAGGAGCGCCGGCTGGAACAGGTGGTCCCCGTGCGAGTCCACGACGGTCACGTCGAGGTCCCGACGGAGCTTCAGGAGGCGGTTGGCGACCATGGTCCCGCCGACGCCCCCGCCGAGAATGACGACCTTGGCCATGGGCCTTTTTCCCTCCGCGGCCTCGGGCGGTGCGTCGCCCTTACAAGCTCTGCCCACCCGTGACCGGCAGTGGCGCCTCGGCCGGGACGGGCCACCGGCCAGGATTGAAGATCCCGCCCGGGTCGAGCGTCGAACGGACCTTCCCCAGCAGGTGGGCGAACCCTGGGTCGAGCCGCCCCGCGTGCCGCTCCAGGACCCACGCGGGCGTCTTGTACGGCAGGAAGCCCATCGGGAGGAGGGCGTCGACAATCGCCTGGTTCATCTCCAGGACGCCCTGGACCTGGGCGGGGTCCTTCTTGTCGAAGACGCTGATGAAGCGGAGCACGCCGAAGTGCGCGGCGAGCATGGCGCGCGCGACGAGGCACGGCGGCCAGCCGCGCTCCTCCATGATGCGCACGCCGATCCGCGCACCCTCCTCCCACCGCGAGGTCGGCCCGTACGTCCCGACCCACGTCAGCCCCCCGCCCGGCGTGTCGAGCAGGAAGTCGAGCCGCGTGGGGAACTCCGCGAACTTGGTGAACTTCGGCTCGATGCGCACGAGGTCGGCCACGTCGATCGGCCCCTCGCACCACATCCCCGACTTCTTCCTCGCGCGGAGGAGGTCGGTCAGCAGGTCCCGCTTCCAGCGAAGGCCCTTCTCGTAGTCGCTCGCGTAGTCGACGTAGATGAACGCCACGGGCTCGGAGGGGTCGCGGTGCGTCGGGCGCTCCTCGCCGAAGATCATCTTCCCGAGCGGCCAGGAGAGGTATCCGAGGTCGTCGAACTCCTCCTCGCGCGCCAGCTCGCGGAGCGTGGAGAGCGCGGGCTCGAGGTCGCGAACGAGGTAGAAGCTCCTGCGGCGGAGGCGCCGGGAGGGCCAGAGCTGGATGGCGGCGCGGGTGACGAGCCCCGTGGTCCCCTGCATGTTGATGAAGAGCCCGGTGAGGTCCGGAAGGGGCGGCCCGCTGCACCAGACGGGGCTCATCGCCGCGGACCCGGTGCGCACGACCGTCCCGTCGGCGAGGACCGCCTCCACGCCGTTCAGCCAGCGTGACATCGATCCGTAGCGTACGGAGAGGTTCACCAGCCCATCGAGGAGGGCATTGGCGACAACGGAGCTCTCGGGCGGAGAGAGCGGGTAGCCGAGACGGAGCTTCGGATGATGCGCGTCGAGGTAGGCCTTCGCCTTCTCCCAGGTGACGCCCGGCTCGACGACCATGTAGAGGTCCGACTCGTTGACCTCGATCATGCGGTCCATCGTGCGGAAGTCGACCACGATGCCTCCGCGGGTCGGGAGGGCGAGCCCGCCGAGGTTGGTGTTCGCGACGACCGGGACGAGGGGGACGCCGTGTCGCGAGGCGAAGCGGACGAGGGCGACGACCTCCTCCGTCGAGGTCACGCGCACGACCGCGTCGGGCATGGCGCCCGGCAGCTCCGTGCGGTCCTGCGCGAACTCGGTCCGCGCCTTCTCGTCGACGGAGACCCTGCCGTCGGGCATCGAGGCCTGGAGGTCCGCAATCCACGTCGCCATCGAGTCCTCCCTTGGAACCGCCCGGGGAACGGCAATCCGGGTGCCACGCCCGGGCGGGCATTCCAATCCACGCGGATGGTGTCGATTGCGGCTCGAAGCCCCCATGGGAGGGGCGCCGCGGCGCGATAAGGGAAACACCGTCCGAAGAGGCGGCGGAGGGCATGACGGAACCCGTCTGCCGGCCGACAGGAACGGAGCGGGTGAGGGCAACGGGACGGCGTTGCTCACGTCCGCGACGCATCCAGAGCGGTCCGACCGAACCTCGCGCGTCGCACATCCGACCGACGCCGCGTGCTACGAGGGCCTCCCCCCAGGGGCAACACACGTCCGTGGCGCGTTGCTTGCTGCCTCCTGCGGCGTGAGGACGCCCTGGGCGCGACGGGGCGGACCCGGCGCACGAGGGGCAGAGAAGGGGAGGAATGGCATGTCACTCATTCCGTGGAGGGACACCGAGTCGAGCATGGGGCGGCTGCGCACGGAGATGGACCGCCTCTTCGACCGGATGTTCCACGAACCGTGGGGGCCGATCCTGGAGTCCCCGGAGGCGAAGGGGACGTGGCTCCCCGCGCTGGACATCGCCGAGGGGGACAAGGAGGTCCTCGTGCGGGCCGAGGTGTGCGGCCTCGACCCGAAAGACCTCAAGATCACGGTCTCCGGCAACATGCTGACGATCGCCGGCGAGAAGAAGGACGTGATCGAGGAGAAGAAGGAGCACTACTACCACTGCGAGCGTCGCTTCGGGTCGTTCCGTCGCCAGGTGGCGCTCCCGACCGAGGTGGACGCCGAGAACGTGATGGCAGAGTGCGACAACGGGTTGTTGACCATCCGCATGAAGAAAGCCCATGCGGAGGCGGCGAGGCAGATCCAGGTGAAGGTGGCGACCCGGAAGTAGCGACCCCGGGCAAGCGTCCGGAGGAAGCCGCGCCTTCGATCTGCGGGGGGGGCCGGGGAGGGACCCGTCTTGGGGTCCCCCGTCATGACCCCCGGGGCCCCCCGCGCCGTCCCCTACTTTCCCGCCCGCTTCGCCAGCTCGCGCACGGCCGCCTCGAATGTCGGGTCGCCCGCGCCGACGTGCTCGACGACGACGTCGGGCGTGATCCCCTTTCCCTCGGTCGGCGTCCCGTCGGGGAGGAGGTCCTGCCAGCGCGAGTAGAAGACCTTCAGGCCGTTCGAGAGCTCGACGGGCTGCGGGTTCCCGCTCGCCCCGCGGGTCGCCTGGCCGACGAGCGTGACTTGCGGGAGGGCCTTCATCATCTTGGCGAACCCCTCGCCGCTGCTCATGCACACGGGGCCGATCAGGCAGACGATTGGCTTCGAGTAGGCCTCCCCGCCGCGTGGCTGGAGCATACGCTCGTGCATCTCTCCGAAGTCGTCGTGTCCGGGGCCATTCCGGAAGCGCGACTTCGCGTAAAGGAGCGGCTTGTCCGTGAAGCATCCCGCGAGCCGCAGGGCGCGCTTCTCGTCACCGCCCGCGTTCGCCCGCAGGTCTACGATCAGCCCCGGCGCGTCCAGGAGGCCCAGGATGGCCTTGTCGATCCGCTCGAACAGCTCGTCTTCCCCCTGGAGGGAGCCGACGGCGACGACGCCGAAGCCCTCCTCGGTCCGCCCTGCGAAGGCGATCTTCCCGATCTGATTCACGTCCTTCAATCGCTTCCCGACGGCCCCGTAATCGTAGTTCGGCACGGGCAAGCTCACGAAGGTCCCAACGATCCTACCGTCGGCCGTCTGGATCCAGACATGGAGGTCCTTCAGCTCGGCGAGCATCTCGCTGATGACGCCGAGGAACTCCCCGGTGGTCTTGGCCCCCTCGGCGCGGGGGCGGTACTTCGCGGTGAGGGCCTCCCAGTCGACCCCCGCGGTGTCGAAGTGGCTGTAGTTCCGGTCCATGTCCTGGACGAGGAGGTCGAAGTCCCCTTCGGCGGCCAGAGGGAGGGCGAGGGCGAAGAGGAGGGCGGCGAATCGCATGACGGCCTCCGTAGATCCATCGGGGTTTCGCGACATCGGCGGCGGGGCTCGATATCTGATATCTGACATCTGATATCTGACATCTGATATGGAGAGCTTTCCACATCGGGGCCCCGGCCATATCTGATATCAGATGTCAGATATCAGATATCAGATATCGTCGCCCCGACCCCCAATCCCGCCCCGCCAAAGCCGCCCTCCTCCCTCCGTCCGAAAACCCCCGGAATACAACGAGGCCGGTCCACCATGGACCGGCCCCTTCCCCACTCCCCGGCTGGAGACCGCCAGACCAGGGACTACCAGTGGCAGCTATGCCAGCAGTGGCTATGACAGTGGCTGTGGTGATGACTGTGACCCCAACAGCTATGGTGGCTGTGGCAACCATGGTAGTGGTTGCACCAGTACCCGCCGCAGGCCTCGGCCTGGGTGGCCGCGCTAGGCGCCACGGCGACGATGGACAGGGCCAGCAGAGAGCCGGCGAGCGTACGGAAGAGGGTCTTCATGCAGGACTCCTTTCTCTGCCCGGCGCGGGTGCGCCGGATGGGCGGTCTCCAGGCAGAGATGGTAGGCCGGACCCCTTAGGGGTGTCAAGGGGGGATTGAAAAACAAGCCTCGGTGCCCTACCCGACGCGGAGCGAGAAGCCCGCCTGCTCGCCGAGGTACCCCTCCCAGCGGACCACGACGCTCGAGACGCTCACGCCTCCTCCGCTGCGCCGGCTGCCCCGGATCGCCTCCTCGACCGATTCCGGCTCCCCCTCGAGGATCGCCTCCAGCCGCCCGTCCACCAGCCTCCGGAGCCACCCGTTCACGTGGAGCATGTCGGCCGCCTGCGCGATCCGCCGGCGATAGGCCTCGCCGAAGAAGTGCCCGGAGATCCAGAGGTGTGCTCGCACCTGGTCCATGCCGATCTGGAAAGCAAAGGACTCGCCAGCTCCCGGAATCAAGAGGTGCTTGTGGGGCAAGGGTTTGTGATGTGTGCTGTCGCGCGGCCCGGGCGGTGGATCGCCCCTTTTTTTCACGCGGTGACAGGAATGGGCACCGAGGCTACTTCCCGCGCTTCTCGAAGGCCGACAGTCGGGCGGCCATCTTCCTCAGCCGCTCGTTCGCCTTCGCGTTGACCGTCTTTGCGGGGACGCCCGTCAGGACCTCGATCCCCTCGTCGATCGCCGAGACCGCCCAGACGCGGAACCGCTTCTCCCCGACCGCGTCGATGACGTCCTGGCGGAGCATCAGGTCCTCCACGTTGGAGGCGGGGATCAGGACCCCCTGCCCCCCGGTCAGCCCCTTCGCCTTGCAGACGTCGAAGAACCCCTCGACCTTCTGGTTCACGCCGCCGATCGGCTGGACCCGCCCCCTCTGGTCGACCGAGCCCGTCACGGCGACCCCCTGGCGGATCGGGATGCCCGACAGCGCGGACAGGAGGGCGTACAGCTCGGTGCTCGACGCGCTGTCCCCGTCGACGCCCCCGTACGACTGCTCGAAGCACAGGCTCGCGGTGAGCGACAGCGGAAACTCCTGGCCGAAGCGGTCCCTGAGGAAGTTCGTGAGGATGAGGACCCCCTTGTCGTGGATCTTCCCCGAGAGCCCCGCCTCGCGCTCGATGTTCACGATCCCGGCGCGGCCGAGCGACACCGTCGCCGTGATGCGGGAGGGACGGCCGAAGGCGTACTGGCCGAGGTCGTAGACCGCCAGGCCGTTCACCTCCCCCACGCGCTCCCCGTCCGCCTCGATCGCGAGGAGCCCCTCGTCGATCATCCGCTGGATCTTCTCCTCTGGGAGGTTGTGCCGGCTCCGGTGCGCCTCCACGGCCGCGCGGATGTCCTCGGCGCCGACCATCGTCCGCGCCTTCCTCGTCGCGATCCAGCTCGATTCGCGGTAGGTGTCGGCGACGTCGTTGAACCGGGTCGAGATCCGGCTCCGGCGGTGCGCCCCGCGGACCGCGTGCTCGAGGAGCGCAGCGACCCCGTCGACGGAGAGAGGCTGGAGCTTCTCCTCGCGCTCGACCTTGGTCATCACGCTCACGAAGTGGCGGAGGTTGTCGCGCGAGATCGGCATCTCGTCGTCGAACTCCGACTTCACGCGGAAGATCCTGGAGAACTCGTCGTCGACGAGGAACAGGATCTGGTAGATCCACGGCTCGCCGATCATGACGACCTTCACGTCGATGTCGATCGCCTCCGGCTTCATCGCCGTGGCGGACGTGAGGACCATCCCCTCGGGGAGGGCGATCTCGAGGCGCCCGGTCTTGAGAACGCGCTTGAGCGCCCACCAGACGCCGGGGATGGAGAAGACGTCGCGTGCGTTCAGGACGAGGTATCCGCCGTTCGCGCGGACGAACGAGCCGGCCTTGATCTTCGTGAAGTCGGTGTGGATGGCTCCGGTCCGCCAGATGTCGAGCTCGACGGCGCCGAAGAGGCTGGTGTAGGTCGGGTTGTCGGGGATCTCGACGGGGCACTCCTTCCGGTCCGTGGTGTCGAGGATGACGTTCACCTGGTACGGGAGGAACGGCTCCATCGGCGCCTGGGAGGTCTGCCCGAAGAGACCGGCGAGCGGATTGGGGGACTGCCCGCCCCCCTCCGCCTTGAACATGCGCAGGTTGTCGAGAAGGCTGGCGCGCACCTCGTCGAGGTACTCCTTGACCTCCTCATCCGCGTGCGCGGCCTTCAGGTCCTCGACCAGCCCGCGGATGGCGCGGTCGCACGTCTCCCTCTCCAGCTCCTCGAGCCGCATCTGCATCGCGCGGTTGATCTCGCGCATCTTGCGGAGGATCTGCTCCAGCTCCTCGTGGAGCGTCGCGTAGTCGGCGACGATGCGGGTGAACTGCTCCTCGGGGATCGCGCCCTTGCGCGCCATCTCCTCGAGCTTGTCGAACGGCACAGGCTTCCCGTTGAAGAGCGGCAGGAGGTCGGGGACGGCGAGCGCGCCGATCTTCATCTGACCCAGGACGAAGCCCTGCTTCCGGATCTTCTGGTCGAACTCCGCGAGGAGCGTGGCCTCCTCGCCGCGGAACTTCTCGATGACGCCGCCGAGCTGCGCCTTGAAGGCGTCGCTGTCGAGGAGGGTCGGCAGGTCGTTGCGGAGCTGGACGAGGAGCCCCTCCATCGCGCGCTGGAAGCCCCTGCCCTTCCCCTGCGGGAAGACGAGCAGGCGGGGCTGGTCGGGGTCCTTGAAGTTGTTCACGTAGCAGAGGTCGCGGTGCGTGGGGCTGTAGCGCTGCCGGACCTCGTCGACGATCGCCTTGACGGTGGTCGACCGCCCCGTGCCGTCGTGCCCCGCGACGAATAGGTTGAACCCGCGCGTGCGGACCTCGAGGCCGAAGCGGAGGGCGTTCACGGCCCGCTCCTGGCCGACGGTCCCCTTCGCGGGGAGGATCGTCTTCGTGTCGCTCTCGAAGCGGCCCCCGTCCGGATGCCACGTCAGGCGGTCGGCGGTGACTTCGTGCGGCGAGGGGTGTGGTTCACTCTTCTTCTTCGTCACCTTCTTCTTCATGGCGTGGATACGGTAGGCGCCGCGCGTCGGAATCGCAAGAAGTAGAGGACGCCGATGCCGTGCAGTATCAAGTCGCCGCTGCCGCTCCTTGGACGAGCAGCCCTGGATCGGGACGACGGCGTCAGCGATGCCGCAGTGGCGGCACTGAAGCAGGTCGGCGAGGACGCGCTCGCCGAACTCGGCGCCTATGCGGGGGCCGCCCTGCCGTCGCTCGCCCGCGCTGGAGGGCTCGGAGCATCCGAACCCAACGGCGATTCCAGTCGACCCATCCCCGTGGAACGCACCGCGCGCGGCTGGCGATGTCTACAGATGCGTGAAGCTCAAGGACGAGGTGGTCGGAGGGAGGAGCGCGCGAGGAGCTCGTGAAGCCATTGCGCGTCTTCCGGATCGAGGGGGGGGAGGGGCTCCCGGGCGTAGTCGATACGCAGGTCATACCCCGCCCGGTCGTAGAGGTTCCGCAGGAGGGCCCCCAGGTCCGCCTCGGGCTCCTCCTCGTGCCGCAGGAGCGGGATGCGGACCGGCGGGATCGCCTCGCGAATCGTGAACGGATAGAGTTCCGCGCGCGGCCGAGTGTCGCCGCGACTCACCAGGACCCTGTATTGCCCCATTCGCTCCGCCCGAGACACGGGCATCGGCGCTCCCTCGCGAATGAGGTCGATCTCGACGAGGTGCGTCTTGTGGCGCAGTACGGTCCGTCGCTTCTCTTCGTACTGCCGTCGCCCCTCCCCCGGGCACTTGTTCGTCGGGGAGAGGATTTCGATCACCGTGACCACCTCGCCCGTGGCCGCTTCGTGGACCTCAAGATAGGTCTCGCGGACCTCATCTGGCACGGGGACCTCGACGACGAGGGCTCCGGAGGCCGCCTGCGAGACGCCACCGCTCCCGGTCGGCCCGGGACTGACGCGGACGGCGGCCAGGTCGGCGCGACCTACCAGCTCGATCGCGCCCGGCTCCGCGAGGTAGGATCGCTCCTCGTTGGCCACGTAGTACCGGGGCCTCACCCGCGGGGATAGGAAGTCCCTCAAGGAGGTGATGAGGCTGTTGTGCACATCGGTCCAGAGGGCCCGATGCTCGAGAAAGGGGTCCATTCCGGGAAAGAGGTAGGTCATCGCAGTTCGATTGTAGCCTCGCCCGAGGCGAGGCACAAGCGCGCCAGCCCCTTGGGGCTGTCATAGGACCTTCTCGACGCCGCTTGAGCCTGACCCGGAGGGGGACGGGCGCCGGAATCGCAAGAAGTAGAGGACGGGGATCGCCATGCGGCTGAGCAGCATCGCCGCCACCTCGCCCGCGATCAGGCTGATCGCGAGGCCCTGGAAGATCGGGTCGAAGAGGATGATCCCCGCCCCCACCATCACCGCCGAGGCCGTCAGGAGCATCGGACGGAACCGGACCGCCCCCGCGTCGACGACCGCCTCGGCGAGCGGCATCCCCTGCGCCGTCCGCAGCTCGATGAAGTCGACCAGGATGATCGAGTTTCGAACGACGATCCCCGCCCCCGCGATGAAGCCGATCATCGAGGTCGCCGTGAAGAAGGCCCCCATCCCCCAGTGCGCGGGGAGGATCCCCACGAGCGAGAACGGGATTGCCGCCATGATGACGAGCGGCGTCGTGAACGAGTGGAACCACGCCACGACCAGGACGAAGATCAGGACCAGCACCGCGGCGAAGGCGAGGCCCAGGTCGCGGAACACCTCCGCCGTCACGTGCATCTCCCCGTCCCACTTGAGCGCCGACCGCGCCGTCGCGTCAGGATGTCCCAGCCACAGCTCGGGGAGACCCCCCGGGACGATTGTCGCCAGCTCCCCCCGCATTTTCGTGATCGCGTAGATTGGGCTTTCCTCGCTCCCTGAGACGTCGCCCGTCACGTAGACGACCGGGAGGAGGTTCTTGTGGTGGAGGCTCTTCTCCGCAAGCGTCCTCTCCACGCGGACCAGTTCGCGGACCGGCACCAGCGAGCCGTCCGCCGCGCGCACCCGGAGCGAGAGGACCTCGGCGAGCGACGCCCTCCGCTCCGGGGGGAGCCTGAGCACGATCGAGACGTCCTCGCGCTCCCCCTCCTCGTGGACGAGGCCCGCCTCCTCGCCGCGGAGCGCCGCGCGGACAGCCTGATCGACCGCGGCGACCGATACGCCGTTCAGGGCAGCCTTCACCTCGTCGACGCGCACCTCGTCGCGTGGCTGGTCGTCTTCTACGTACCAGTCGACGTCGACCACCCCCTCGGTCCGCTCGAACAGCGCCTTCACCTTGCGCGCCGTCTCCATGCGCCTGCCCGGTTCGGCCGCGTAGACCTCCGCGATGAGCGTCTGGAGGACCGGGGGGCCCGGCGGGACCTCCGCGATCTTGATCCGCGCGCCGAGCCGCCGGGCGATGGCCTCGAGACGCGGACGGACCCGCTTCGCAAAGTCGTGGCTCTGCGCGGCGCGCTCGTGCTTGCCGACGAGGTTCACCTGCAGGTCCGCGACGTTCGGTCCGCTCCGCAGGTAGTACCGCCGCACGAGGCCGTTGAAGTTGAACGGCGCGGCCGTTCCGGCGTACACCTCGATGTCGCGCACCTCGGGCTCGACCGTCACGGCGAGGGCCAGCTCCCTCGCCGCGTTCGCGCTCTCCTCGAGCGGCGTCCCCTCCGGCATGTCGATGACGATTTGCAGTTCGCTCTTGTTGTCGAACGGGAGCATCTTCACCCGGACCGCCCCGAGCGGGACGAGCGCGACCGCGCCGAGGAGGAGCGCGAGCGTGCCGCCGAGGAACGCCCAGCGCAGGCGCGCGGAGCGGAGCAGCGCCGACATGAACCGCCGGTAGCCCCGCGTGAGCGCCCCCTCGCGCTCCCCTTCCCCGTGCGGGCCCAGCGTCCCTGCAAGGGCCGCCCGGCGGAGGACCCGGAGCGCCGCCCACGGCGTGATGACGAACGCGACGAGCATGCTCACCGCCATCGCCACCGAGGCGCCGACCGGGATCGGCCTCATGTACGGCCCCATGAGCCCTCGCACGAACCCCATCGGCAGCACCGCGCAGATCACGGCGAGCGTCGCGAGGATGAGCGGGCTGCGGACCTCGTTGACCGCCTCCACCGTGACCGTCAGCAGGTCACGCCCGCGGTTGGCGGGCATGCGGAAGTGCCGGACAATGTTCTCGACGTCCACGATCGGGTCGTCTACGAGGATCCCGATCGAGAAGATGAGGGCGAAGAGCGTGATCCGGTTCAGCGTGTACCCGAGGAGGAAGAACGCCGCGAGCGTGAAGGCGAGCGTCACCGGGATGGCGATCGCGACGATGCCCGACTCCCGCGCCCCGAGCGCGAGCCACATGAGCAGCGACACGGAGACGATCGCGATCGCCATGTGGACGAGCAGCTCGTTCGACTTCTCCGCCGAGGTGTGCCCGTAGTCGCGCGTCACCGTGAGGTCGACGTCCGCGGGGATCCGCTCCCCCTTCAGCCCGTCGACCACGCGCATGACGTGGTTCGCCACGTCGACTGCGTTGGTCCCCTTGCGCTTGGCGATCGAGACCGTCACGGCCGGGTACGGTCCCTTCCCCCATCGTGGATCGGCGCGGCCCGGCTCCAGCAGCACGTAATCGGTCGGCTCGTCGGGGCCGTCCTCCACCCGCGCGACGTCCGAGAGGTGGACGGGCCTCCCTCCGTGCACCCCGACGACGACGCGCTCCACGTCCGAGCGGTCCCGCAGGAACCGCCCCGTCTCGACGATGACCTCCTCGTCGACCGCGCGCATCTCCCCGCTCCGCGACCGCGCGTTCGCGCCGCGGAGCCGTTCGACGAGGTCCGCAGGCGTCAGGGAATGGGCCCCGAGGGCGGCCGCGTCGAGGAAGACGCGCACGGTCCTCGGCCTCCCGCCGATGACCTGGGTCTCCGAGACGTCCGGCACGCTCTTCACGGCATCGGCGACCTCGCCGGCGATCCGCCTGAGGTCGCCGTGCCCGCGCTCGTCGCTCGTGAGCGTCAGCGCCAGGACCGGCACGTCGTCGATCGTCCTCGGCTTGACGAGGGGCTGGCTCGCACCCGGGGGGATCAGGTCGAAGTGCATCGAGAGCTTCTGGTTCACCTTGACGAGGGCGTCCTCCTCGTCGTGCCCGACGAGGAAGCGGACCACGGCGAGGCAGCCTCCCGCCGAGGACGTGGAGTAAACGTACTCGACGCCGGGGATCTCCCAGAGGAACTTCTCCATCGGCTTGGTGATCCGCTCCTCGACCTCCGCCGGCGAGGCCCCCTCCATGCGGACGAAGATGTCCACGGTGGGGACGAGGATCTGGGGCTCCTCCTCGCGCGGGAGGCGGACCACGGCGAACACCCCGGCGAGGACCGCGGCGATCAGGACGAGCGGCGTGACCTTGGAGTCGATGAAGAGGCGGACTATCGCGGTCGCCCAGGAGGTCCCGTGCGCGGGGGAGGCGTTCATCGGCGTCCCTCCTCGTGGACTTCGGTGCCGTCGCGCAGGTCGGTCGCGCCCGAGACGACGACGCGCTCGGTCCCGCGGAGCCCGGCCTGGACCTCGATCCACTCCTCCCCGACCGAGGGGACGGGAGCGCCGAGCCGGACGATCCGCATGCGCGCCCGGGTCTCTCCCTCGCGCACCTCGAAGACGAGGTCGAGCTGCCCGCGACGGACGATCGCTCCCGTGGGTACTGCGATCGCCGGCCGGCGCGCGAAGACGATCCGAGCGCGGCCGAACATCCCCGGTCGGAGCGAGGCGTCGAGCGGCAGGTCGATCTTGATGACGCCCGTGCGAGAAGAGGGGTCGACCGCGGGGACCGCCTCGCTCACGGTCCCCTGGACCGTTTTTCCGAGCGCGTCGATCGCCACGTCGATCGCGTCGCCGACCTTCACGGCGAAGAGCATCCCCTCTTCGACCGCGGCCTCCAGGCGGAGCGTCTTGGGGTCGTAGAGGCCGAGGATCGGCTCGCCGGGCTGCGCGAGGTCCCCGGGATCGGCGCGCTTCTCGAAGACGTAACCGGTAAACGGGGCGGTGATGGTGGCGTACCCCAGGGCGATCCGCGCCTGCTCGAGGGCCTTCTCCGCGGCCTCCTTCTCGGCCTGGGCGCCCTTGACGCGGAAGTTCGCCGCGTCGAGCTGCTGTTCGGAGGCGGCGCCGGACGGCACCAGCCCCTTCATGCGCCCCAGCTCGATCTCGGCCTCGTGCAGGGCGTGGTCGCGGGCGCGGAGGTTCGCCTCGGCCTGCGCGACGCGGGCCTCCAGGTCGCGGCTGTCGAGGAGGACGAGCGGCTTCCCCTCCTCTACCTGGTCGCCCGGTTGGCGCAGGATCTCGCGGATCTCGGCGAGGACGCGGGAGGCGATCCGCGTCTGTCTCCGGGACCGGACGGTGCCGATCCCCTCGGTGAACACGGGGACTTCGACGGTCCGCGCGGGGGCGACTTTCACAGTCGCAGGCTGGCCCGCGGAGGGCTCGGGGGGAAGCGCGGGCGGATGGACGCGCTGCGATCGCCAGAAGAGCCACGCGAGGAGCGCGAAGACGGCGATGGGCAACAGGCGGCGGACGAGGTGCATCGCGACCTCCAATCGACTGGGGCCCCCTCCTACATTGCTTGGAGGGTCTGTGCAAGCAACAAGCCACCGGACAGGACCGGACCGCTCCTCGACGGCGTAGTTGGTCTTGACTTCACGCGCGCAACCGGTACCCTGTTACCCCTCCCGCCAAGCATTGCCGGTCCGTTCCCCGAAAGGAGCCCCATGAGGCACATCGCATTCTGTACGGCGATCCTGGCGTTCGCGTTCGCGACGCAGGCCGCCGCCCTCGACCAGGCCAAGGACTACGTCTGCGGCAAGGAGATCACCGTCGACGCCAACACCCTCCACGCCGACGCGAACGGCGTGCCGTTCTGGTTCTGCTCCGAAGAGCACCTCAAGACCTTCCAGGCCGACTCGGCGAAGTGCCTCGAGCTCGCCTCCGAGGACCACTGCTACTGGGTCGGGAAGGCCTTCTCGCACTACTTCGAGATCCGCAAGACGCTGTCGACGGACTCCCTCGAGGGGATCCTCCCGCACGCGAAGGCCGTCGGCGAGTACGCCGCGGTCGCCGCGAAGCTGTCGCCGAAGTTCGACGAGGCGGTCCTGAAGACCTACCACGAGGAGCTCGAGGCGGTCGTGAAGAACTCGACGTTCCCCGAGCAGCCGACGCTCGAGACGGCGCGCCTGGCGTTCAAGAACCTCTCCGAGCACGTGATCCTCTTCGTCCGCAAGGTCGCCTCGAAGGGCAAGGAGACGCCGGCCGTGTTCCTCTTCCACTGCGGCATGGCGAAGGCCTGCTGGGCGCAGGAGACGGACGAGGTGGGAAACCCGTACTTCGGGCAGGGGATGCTGAAGTGCGGCGAGCCGGTCTCGACGAGCGAAGAAGTGCCGTACGACGCCGAGAAGGGGTGCGCCCCCGGCAGCGGCTGCGGCGACAAGAAGGAAGGCGAGGAGAAGAAGGAAGGCGGCTGCTGAGGGGACAAGTAGGACCCTCCAGCGGTTCGCTGGACACGGAACTTACGACGGCGGCGCCCTCCACAGGAAGGCGCCGCCGTCTTCGTCTCAGGGAGACCTGCGCGCGCGTCTGCGGGCGATCGCCTTGCGCGCCTCGTCGGCGAGGACGAGGAGCGGCACGCAGGCGAGGAGCGGGACCCAGTACCAGAGCGGGAAGGCCGCGGTGCCGACGACGCCCTGGAACGCCGGCACGTAGATGATGAGCGCCGCGAGCGCCAGCTCGACGGCGATCCCCACCCAGAGGAGCCGGTTCCGCCACAGGCCTCGGCCTCCGGCGCCGAAGATGGACGAGGCCTCGGAGCGCTGGGCGAACAGGTTCCCGATCTGCGTCGTCACGACCGCCGCCAGCGCCATCGCCGTCGCGGAGCGGTAGAGATCCCCCGAGTCGGGCAGGTCGAGCCACTGCCCCCGGAAACCGCTGGTCCAATAGGCAAAGTAGAAGGCAGCCATCGCCGCCGTGGCCTGCAGCGGGCCCAGCCAGACGTACGCGCGAAGGAGGAGGGCCCCGCTGACGACGTGGTCCTTCCTGCTGCGCGGCGGGCGGTCCATCAGGCCCTCCTCCGGCGGCTCGGCCCCGAGGGCCAGGGCGGGCATGATGTCCGTTCCGAGGTCGATGCAGAGGATGTGCATCACGTTGAGCGCGAGGGGGATCCGTCCCCCCGAGAAGGCGAACAGGACGAACGGCACGGCCTCCGGGGTGTTGCTCGTGAAGATGTAGGTCGTGAACTTCTTGATGTTCGCGTAGATCGCGCGTCCCTCCTCGATCGCGCTGACGATCGAGGCGAAGTCGTCGTCGGTCAGGACGATGTCCGCCGCCTCCTTCGCCACGTCGGTGCCGGCGATCCCCATCGCGATGCCGATGTCCGCGCTCTTCAAGGCCGGCGCGTCGTTCACGCCGTCCCCGGTCACCGCGACGACGTGTCCGAGCGCCTTCAGCGCCTGGACGACCCTGAGCTTGTGCTCCGGCCGCGCGCGCGCGAAGATCACCTCCCCCTTCAGGGCCTCCACGAGCGCGAGGTCGTCCATCCCGTCCAGCTCCCGCCCGACGACGACCCGCCCTCCGTCGACGGGCAGGATCCCCAGTCGCCGCGCGACGCTCTCCGCGGTCAGCGGGTGGTCCCCGGTGATCATCACGACCCGGATTCCGGCGCGACGGCAGGTCGCGACGGCGCGGGGGACCTCCGGTCGCGGCGGGTCGAGCATCGCCACGAGGCCGAGGAGCTCGAGGTCCCTCTCCACGGCCTCGGGGAGGAGGACCGGCGCGGTCGGCGGGAGCGTCCGGACCGCCAGCGCGAGAACGCGCATCCCCTCGCGCGCGAACCCGGCCGTTGCACCGAGGATCGCCTCGCGGGACGCCGCGTCCAACGGGGACTCCCTCTCCCCGATCCGCTGCGTCGTGCAGCGGGCAAGGACCTCCTCCGGGCCTCCCTTGACGTAGGCGATCCGCCACGCCCCGTCCCCTCCGGCGACCTCGTGTACGGTCGTCATCCGCTTCCTCGCGGGGTCGAACGGGAGCTCCGCGACCCTCGGCAGGAGGGCGCTCTCGGCCTCCGGATCGAGGCCCCCCTTCATGGCGACCACGCGCAGGGCCGCCTCGGTGGGGTCCCCGAGGGTCGTCCAGGCCGTGGAGTCCTCCCCCGGCGGCACCAACCGGGCGTCATTGCAGAGACAGGCGGCGCGGAGCAGCTCCTGCAGTTCCCCCTCCGCGGGGTTCGCCGCCGGGGCGCCGGCGAGCGCTACTTTGCCAAACGGCGCATACCCCGTCCCGGTCACGCTCCACACGCCGCTCGCGGTGCGGACCGCCCGAACGGTCATCGCGTTCTCGGTCAGCGTCCCCGTCTTGTCCGTGCAGATGACGGTCGTGCAGCCGAGCGTCTCGACCGAGGAGAGCCTCTTGATCAGGGCGTGCCGACGCGCCATGCGCTGGGTCGCCAGGGCGAGCGCGAGCGTCACGGTCGGCAGGAGCCCCTCGGGGACGAAGGCCACGATCATCCCGAGGGCGAAGAGGAAGCTCTGGGCGGCGCCGAGGTCCGCCACGAGCCGGGCCAGCAGGAAGAACACGACCCCGCAGCCGACCGCGATCGTCGTGACGACGCGCGTGACGATGATCATCTCCCGCTGCAGCGGGCTCAGCTCGTCGCCGAGGGTCCCGGGGAGGGGCGCGATCCTCCCGAACCCCGTGGACATCCCCGTCGCGTACACCAGCGCCCGGCCGCTCCCCGCCAGCACGGTCGTCCCCGCGAAGACGAGGCTCGGGGCCTCGATGGGATCGACGCCCAGGGAGCCGCCGCACGACTTTCCGACGGGCCTGGATTCCCCGGTGAGCGAGGACTGGTCCACGCGCAGGCCGGAGGCCTCCACGACCCGCGCGTCCGCGGAGACGCGGTCGCCTGCGTGAAGGACGAGGAGGTCGCCGGGGACCAGGTCCTCGGCGTTCACCCGGCGCTCGGCACCGTCCCGGAGGACGTGCGCGAAGGTCGGGAGGAGCCGTAGCAGGGCCTCGGTGGCCCGTTCCGCCTGGTACTCCTGCCAGAACCCGAACACCCCATTGATCGCGATGACCAGCCAGATTGCGATCCCGAGCTCGGGCATGCGCGCAATGAAGGCCGCGAACCCCCCGGCCCACAGGAGGATGGCCATCAGGTGGGTGAACTGCGACGAGAACGCGCGGAGCCGGGACCTTCGCGGGGCCCGCTCGATCCGGTTTCCCCCGTGGAGGAGCAGCCGTGCCTGCGCCTCGACCTGCGTGAGCCCCCGCGGACCGGTCCCCATCCGCTGGAACAGGTCCCCGGAGGGGAGCCCCGCCGCATCCGCGACACGCAGGCCGTTCGGCGCGCGTGGCCGGGGCTCCGTTGCGATCATCGGCTCCGGTGCGCCGGCCTCGCGCCGGACACGTACGAGAGGTTCGAGACCCTCGGCGCCACGAGCCGCGCGAACTCGTTGTACGCCATCCGGATCACCTCCGTGTGCGTGCCGCAGTTGAAGTAGATCTCCTCGTCCCACGTCAGCGGCTCGGACACGAACACGGGCAGTCCGTAGAGGTTCCCGAACGGAGGCATCGCCCCGATCTCGCACTCGGGGAAGAGCTGCTCGAACTCCCCCTCGGTCGCGATCCGGACGTCGGCCCCGTCCATCGTGTGCGAGAGCGCGACGAGGTCGACGCGGTGGTGCGCCGGGAGGACCACCATCGCGAATCCGTCCGGTCCCTTCACGATGACGGTCTTCGCCAGGTCCTTCCCGTGGATGTGCGTCGCAGCGGCCACCTCCTGGGCGGTGAACGCTTGCGGATGGGGGATCACCGAGTACGGCACGCCTTCCGCGTCCAGGAATGCCTTCAGCTTCTTGGCCACCATGTGCACCTCCCTTGCCGCGCTCATCCGTCCGATCGGCTCGAAACGCAGGCGCGGACCCATTGTCCAGGAGGACGGGGGCTCCCGTGAGAGAGGGGGCAATCCCCGTGCCGCGGGGGGATTGGACCTCTTGCACGTCGGTGCAAATCAGCGGGCCCCTGGAGTGTGGTCAAGGTGCGATCCCGTGGGAAGTTCCGGGGATTCGGCCCCCTCCCATCCGTCGCTCAACGGTGGATGTTGCGTTTGGCCCTCTGCAACACGTTCTCCGTCCAGTGTTGCCTTCTCCAATTCCAGAAGCGGGTTTCAGGAGCGCCCGCCGCCGGCCCGGTGACAATCAGTCTGGGCTGCAATCCTCGCATGCACACTGGGGTTGCGGGCCGCTCCTGGGATTGGAGACGGCACGCCCCTTGCACCTTCTCGCGGCGGGTTCCGTCGGGCAGCCCGGCTTCGATGGCGCGTGGCGCGACCACGCAGAGGCGACGAAACGCGTTCCGAACCCCTTCGGCTGCGAGAACTGCGTCCTCGTCGTGAAGTAGCCGACGGATCTCGAAATCCACACCGGGCCGCCCGCCGAGGGGCCGTTCAGCCGGTCCCCCGCGCGGGAGCCTGTTGCCCGCCACCTCGGACGGTCTGTCACTCATCGAGGTGCGATGCCATGGACGCGCCGGAATCCCCCCTCGACCGCCTGATCCCGCTCGTCGGCTCTCCCCTCCTGCGGGACCGCCAGGCCGAGGTCGCGCGGCTGGAATGCTGCGCGGACGCGGCCGCGGAGGTCCGCGCCCGTCGGCGCGAGGCAGGTCTCCCCTCGCCGCCCCTCGCGTTCCTCTCGCTCACGAGCCCGGGCGCCTTCGCCCGCTGCGATTGCGCCACGTCCCTCCACGGCTGGAGCATCGACGTGCCGACCCCGCTGGTGAACCGGATCCTCTCGGAGATCGAGAGGGCCGGCGTCCTCTTCTGCGTGCTCACCGGGCGCGGTCGTTGGCTGGACGACAACCTGATCGACATCCTCCGGGTGCATGATCGCCAGATCTTCCTGTTGTGCGCCCACCCCGGCGACCTTGGGGAGGACGCCGTGATGCGGCTCGCGGCGCTCCCTCACGTGTTCCCCTTCCTCGAGACGCGAATGGCCTCGGCCGGATGCTGCGACGGTACCGCCGTCGCCTCGACGCGCGGGACCATCGACGCCCTGCGGAACCGGCGGGTCCCGTGCGGCCTCACCGTCACGGCGAGCGAGAGGAACCTCCCCCACTTGATGGGGCTTGAGTTCTACAACGAGTGCCTCCAGGAGAGCGCCACGTTCGGGCTGATCGTGGATTGCCTGCAGATCCCCTCGTGCGACGACTCCTGCCTGCCAGTGCGCCCTGGCGAGAGGGCGGCCCTCGGGCGGCACGTCGGCGACCTGAGGGGGCGTCTGGGGGGCTTCTTCGCCTACTTTCCGTGGGACCTGGCGGGCGGCGGCTGGTGCCTCGCGGCGCCGCATCCGAACTCGATCGGCGCTCCCAAGGGTGTGGGGTTCTCGCTCCTGCACGTTGCGCCCTCCGCGCTCGACGATGGCGTGGGGACGTCGCCCGGAGTGCGGCTCTTCGAGTCGCTCCGGATCTCGCCGATGGGGGAGACGCTTCCTCGGGCAAGGTCCACGGACCGGGTCGCGCGCGTGCATCCGGACGTCCGCGTCGCAAGTCCCGCGTAGATCGTCGCGCGATCGTTGAGGAGTTCATCCATGGAGAGTGCCAGCGCAATGATCCAGGAGAGACCGCTCCAGATCACGTTCCACGGCGTGCCGCACACCGCGGCCCTCGAGGAGGAGGTCCGTACGCTCGCCGGTCAGCTCGACCGCTTCTCCGACCGGATCCACAGGTGCCGGGTCGAGATCGACCGCGATGCGTTCCGTCACCAGGTCGGGAACCGGTTCCGCGTGCGCATCCACCTCCACCTGCCGGGCCGCGAGCTCGTCGTGGGCCACCACCCGCCCAGGCCGGAACACGTCGACCTCTCCGTCGCCCTGCACGACGCGTTCAAGGCGATGGAGCGGCAGCTCGAGGAGCACATGCGGGTGAAGCAGCGCTTCGTCAAGAGCCACTTCCAGCCCGAGGTCCGCGGCCGCGTCGTCAGGCTCTTCACGGAGCAGGACTACGGGTTCGTCGAGACGTTCGACGGGCGGGAGGTCTACTTCCACCGGAACAGCGTCGTGCACGCGGGGCTCGAGGACCTCCGGGTCGGCACCGAGGTGCGCATCGTCGAGGAGGACGGCGAAGAGGGACCGCAGGCGAGCACGGTCATGCCGAAGCCCGCCTCCGAGTAGCGGTCTATCTCGTCGCGCGTGTGGGGCGGTAGGGCAGGTAGCGCGGCTCCCACACCTCCGCCTCGATCCGCGTGCGCAGATCGGCGTCGTCCAGCCCCTCCGCGAGCCCCTCGGCGATCGCCTCGCGGCCGACCGCGAAGGCGATCTCGCGACTGACGCGGCGGATGTCGCGGAGGCGCGGATAGAGCGCGCCCTCGGGTGCGAGCTCGGCCAGGCGCCGCGAGGCCGCGAGGAGCATCCGGTCCGTGACGCGGCGCGCTGCGGAGGCCAGGATGCCGAGGCCGATCCCGGGGAAGGCGTACATGTTGTTGCACTGGGGCGTCCCCGCGAACGGGCTTCCGGTTGCGACGATGGCGCGCCCCCCGGTCCACTCGGCCGCCTGCGATGGCGTGCACTCCGCCTTGTCGGTCGGGTTGGACAGGGCGAACACGATGGGCCGCGCCCCCTCCATGCAGCCGAGGAGCTCCTTCGTGAAGATGCCCGGTTTGCCGGAGACCCCGACGAGGGCGTGCGGCCGCACCCGTCGCGCCGCTTCCAGGAGGGAGCCCGGCGCCTCCGTGCGGGCGAAGGGCCTCTGGAAGTCGTGCATCTCCGAGCGGTAGGTCGTCACGAGCCCCTTCGAGTCGAAGACCCAGGCCTGACCGGGTGCGAGGAACCTCGCGATCCCGATCCCGGCGCTCCCGCCCCCGGCGATGAAGACGCGGCACTCCTCCAACCGCCTCCCGGCGATGCGTGCGGCGTTCCGGAGCCCCGCGAGCGCCACGACCGCGGTCCCCTGGATGTCGTCGTTGAACGAGCAGGCCCGGTCGCGGTACCGGTCCAGGAGGCGGAAGGCGTTTCCGATGCCGAAGTCCTCGAACTGGAGGAGGACGTGCGGCCAGCGCCGCACGACCCCCTGGACGAAGGCCTCCACGAACGCGTCGTAGGGCGCTCCCCCGAGGCGGGGCTTCGGCGTCCCCAGGTAGAGCGGGTCCGCGCGGAGCGCCTCGTTGTCCGTGCCGACGTCGAGGCAGACCGGCAGCGTGTGCGCCGGGTGGATGCCCCCTCCGGCGACGTACAGCGAGAGCTTCCCGATCGGGATCCCCATCCCGCTCGCTCCGAGGTCCCCCAGGCCGAGGATCCGCTGCCCGTCCGTCACGACGATCACGCGGACCTCCTGGTAGGGCCAGTGGGAGAGGACCTCGTCGATGCGCCCGATGTCCTCGGGCGTGAAGTAGAGCCCCCTGGCGCGGCGGTAGATCCGCCCGAATTGCTGGCAGGCCTGCCCCACGGTCGGCGTGTAGACGATCGGGAGCATCTCCTCCAGGTGGTCGACGAGGACCCGGTAGAAGAGCGTCTCGTTGCGGTCCAGGAGGGAAATCAGGTGGATGTAGCGCTCGATGCCCGTCGTCTTCTGCGACTGGTTGTGGAGGACCCGCGCTACCTGCTGCTCCATCGTGACCACGCGCGGGGGGAGGAGCCCGCGCAGTCCGAGCGCGTCCCGTTCCTCCTCGGTGAACGCGGTCCCCTTGTTGAACATCGGGAAGTTGTTGAGGGCCTCCCCGCCGAAGGGGACCTCGAGGAACGCCTCGCCCGTGCCGATGTCGTGCGCGATGCGGAAACCCGATGCGAGTTCCTTCATGACCGTTCCCTCCCTGCTACACGATCTGTCCGATGCCGGCCCCCAACGCATACAAGACGAACGCGGCGAGCGTCGCCGCCTGGGCGGGGATGATGCGCGCCGTGTCCTCGGGGTGCCGCCATGCGATGCGGGCCGCCGACCACGCCGACGGGAGGCCGATAGCGCCCAGGTACACCGTCCAGGGGGCGCCTACGAGCGGGAGCAGCAGCATCCCGGCGAAGGCGGCCCCGAGGATCCCCGCGAACACGCGGCTCGCGCGGCGGCGCCCCATCCGGACGACGAGGTTCCGCTTCGCCGCGGCCAGGTCCGCGCGGTAGTCGGGGAACTCGTTGATCCAGAGGAATGCCCCGATCAGGAGCCCCAGGGGAACGGAGACGGCGACGACGTCGAGTGACAGAGTCCCCCGCTGGACCAGGTAGGTCCCCGCGGCGATGAGGGGGCCGTAGCAAAGCGCCACGGCGGCCTCGCCGAAACCGCGGTACGAGAGCCGCAGCGGAGACGCGTTGTAGAAGTACGCGCACGCCATCCCGACCAGGCCGATCCAGAGGACGGAGACCTCCCGAGTCAGGACGATGGCGAGGCCCGTCCCTGCGCCGAGGAGGTAGCCGATCAGCGCGATCAGGCGCACCTGCTCGCGCGTCAGGAGGCTGTCGACGAGGACGCGCTTGCCGCCGGAGAAGGGCGAGCGGTCTTCCAACGCGACTCCGGTGTCCGCGTCGAAGTCGAAGATCTCGCCGGAGGCGTTCTTGGCGACCTCGAGGGCGAAGATGCCGAGGACGGTGACGGCGAGCCACCCGGGCGAGAGCGCCCCCGCGGCCGCGGCCGCGCAGGCCCCGAGGAAGAGCGATGCGAACGAAGCGAGGGAGATCTTCGGGTCGGCAAGCCTCCAGACGCCGAGAACGACGCCCCCGCGCTGTGTGCCGAGGACCATGGAGGGGCCCTCCGAATCCAGGCAGTCGTGTGGCCCGTGGGCGGAGCGTCAGACACGTGGACGTTGGTTCCCTATCGGAGCCGCTCCGGGGCGCCTGCGACTCCCAGATACGCCTCCGGCCGCGAGGAGAACTGGCGGCGGCACGACTCGGCGCAGAAATAAAACCGCTGCCCCTCCCGCTCCACCCAGCCGAAGGCCTCCGCGATCGGGAAGGTCATGTGGCAGACCGGGTCCGTCACGATCCGGTCCTTCTGGTAGGGAGAGTCTGGCTGCTGGATCCTGAGGTAGTCCCTCACGAACCCGAGGACCCGCTGGTCGAGGAACCGACCCAGCGCCTCGATGTCCGGCGCGTCAAGGTCGAGCTCCAGCACCCCCTCGCGATCGAAGTCCCCGAGGATCGGCAGGATCGAGACCTTGAACGTCACGCGCACGTTCCTCGCGGAGGCGTCCTGGGAGAGCCACACGTCGACCTTTGCCTCCGTGGGGTACTCGTGCGTCGGTTCCATCCGGATCGTGGCGCACTCGGGCGTCCCGGCGCAGGCCACAGGGAGTGCGTTCGCAAGCGAGTTCGAGAGGACCTTGAGGCGGGGGAGGATCCATCCATCCATCCACTCGCGGGCGGCCTGGCGAAAGCGGGCCATCCGCCGCTCGAGGTCGGCCATTTCCTGCTGGCGCCTCGTTCTCCGTGTCGCGCGGTGGCGCTCCTCTTCCTCCAGGAGCGCCTCGATCCGCTTCGCCAGGTCTTCATGCCCGCCCATCGTCCTATCTCCTTCGCCCCGAGACCTTGCGGTACCCGCCGATCCACGACCCCGCCCTCATCCTCGAGTACTCCTGCCAGGCAGGCCGCGCCACCGGTCCACGAGGGGGACGGCCCCTCTTGTGGTCGATGGTCGCCCGGTGCGCGCGGCCCTTCGGGATCGTTTCCATGGTCTCCTCCCCCTCCTACCACCCTGCATGCCCCGTGCCGCCCGCACTCGCGTGAACGCGGGGGCCGCGACGGAACCCCCCGTTGCCATGGGGGTAGAATCGCCCCGGAACTGGCCTCCGGGGCGGGATGGCAGCGCCCCTCCTCCGTTCCGACCGTCAGGAAGCACGGTTCTCGTGAGCTCACCCCGTTCCGCTACTCCATGGACCCGAGCCAGCCGCGCCGCCCCATCCACTTTCCCGCCTCGAGGACCGGTAGGATGGAGGCCGCCGCCCCCACCAGGATCGCCCAGTCGACCAGCGGCAGCGCGAACGTCCCGAACGGGTCCCGCAGCAGCGGCACGTAGACGATCAGCCCGAGCAGCAGGAGTTCCCAGGCCACCGCGCGGTTCAGCCACCGGTTCTCGAACGTACCGGAGAAGACGCTGCGGCGCTCCGAGCGGAAGCTGTACGCCTTGAAGAACTGGATCAGGACGAGCGAGACGAACGTCATCGTCATCGCCTCCGCGAGCTCGAAGCCGGAGGCCAGCGCCCAGGCGAAGAGCGAGACGTTGACCAGGGCGGACCAGAAGCCCCCCAGGAGCATCAGGATGACGACGGGTCTGGAGAATACGCCCGCGCCAGGTCTGAGCGGCCTGCGTCGCATCAGGTCCGGGGCGTGCGGGTCGACGGCGAGCGCGAGCGCGGGGAGGCCGTCGGTGGCCAGGTTGACGTAGAGGATCTGGACGGCCGTGAGGGGGATCGGCAGCCCCAGCACCATGGCGGCCGCCATGAGGGCGATCTCGCCGATGTTCGAGGAGAGCAGGTACGTCAGGTACTTCTTGATGTTGTCGAAGATCGCGCGCCCCTCCTCGACCGCGGCGACGATGGAGGCGAAGTTGTCGTCGGCGAGGACCATGGCGGCCGCCTCCTTGGACACGTCCGTCCCGGTCACGCCCATGGCGACGCCGACATCCGCCTTCTTGAGCGCCGGCGCGTCGTTCACGCCGTCGCCCGTCATCGCGACGACGTGGTGGCGCCTCTGGAGGGCGGTCACCACGCGCAGCTTGTCCGCCGGGGAGACCCGCGCGAACACGTCCACGGACTCCACGCATTCCTCGAGCTCCGCCTCGTCCGCTTGCGCGAGCTCCAGGCCCGTCATCACGCCGCCGTTCCGCAGGAGCCCAAGCTCCACGGCGATCACGCGCGCCGTGATCGGGTGGTCACCGGTGATCATGACCGGGCGGATGCCGGCCTGGTGGCACGTCTCGATGGCCGCCTTCGCCTCCGTGCGCGCGGCGTCCATCATGCCGACGAGCCCCAGGAAGGTCATCTCGTGCTCGGCCGTCTCGAGGGTGGTCGCCGCCCGCCGCGCCACGGCCAGGACGCGCAACGCCCGCGCGGCCATGTCCCGCGCGACATCGAGGATCCGCTCGCTCGCCGCGCCGTCAAGCGGCTCCACGCCGTCCCCCGTCCTCCGGAACGCGCAGCCCGCCAGCACGACCTCGGGCGCGCCCTTCGAGCACGCCGCGAGGGCGCCGCCTCGCCCGTGGAGCGTCGTCATGCGCTTCCGCTCGGAGCTGAAGGCGATCTCCTCGACCCGCGGATCGGCGTCCTCGAGAGCGACCTTCGTGAGCCCCGCCTTGGCGGCGACCGTCACGAGCGCCCCCTCCGTCGGATCGCCCCGCACCTTCCAGCGGCCGTCGTCTCCGCGGACGAGGTGCGCGTCCGTGCACAGGGCCGCGGTCCCCAGCAGCTCCCGCAGAGGCCCGGTGGGTTCGAGACGCTCGCCGCCTCGCGAGAAGCCCCCATGGGGCGCGTAGCCGACGCCGTCGACCCCCCACGTCCCGTCCGCGGCGTAGACCTCGAGGACGGTCATCTCCCCGGTCGTCAGCGTGCCGGTCTTGTCCGAGCAGATGACGGTGGTGCTGCCGAGCGTCTCGGCCGTCGGGAGCCGTCGGATGAGGGCGTTGCGCCTGGCCATCCGCTGGGCGCCGATGGCGAGCGAGATGGTGACGACGGCGGGCAGCGCCTCGGGCACGACCGCCACCGCCAGCGCGATGCCGAAGATCAGCATCTCGACGAAGGGCATCCCCCGCGCGAGCCCCAGCGCCACGACGAGGGCGACAACGAGGAGGGCCGAACGGGCGAGCCATCGCCCCACGCGGTCGAGGTTCACCTCGAGGGGCGTCTTCGCGGTCTGGACCCCCGCGAGGAGCGATCCGATCTGCCCGATCTCGGTGCGCGGCCCGGTGGCGAAGACCACCGCGCGCCCGCGTCCATACGTCACCGCCGTGGAGCCGAAGACCAGGTTCCTGCGGTCGCCCAGGGGCACCGCGCCCTCGGAAAGCGCCTCGGTGTGCTTCCCGATCGGCGAGGACTCCCCCGTCAGCGCGGCCTCGTCGATGTGGAGGTTCACCGCCTCCACCAGCCGTGCGTCCGCCGGCACGACGTCCCCGGTCTCCAGGACCACGACGTCGCCGGGGACGAGCTCCCGGCCGGGGACCTCCCGCTCCTCGGCGTCCCGGACCACCGTGGCGGTCGGGGCGGACATGCGGCGCAGCGCCTCCAGGGCGCGTTCGGCCCGGTACTCCTGCACAAAGCCGAGCACGACGGAGAAGCAGGCGATGGCGGCGATCGCGATCGCCTCGACGGTGTGCCCGAGCGCGAAGGAGAGGCCGATCGCCACAAGGAGGATGACGATGAGGACGTTCTTGAACTGCGCGGCGAGGATGGCCCAGCCCGGTGGCCGCGCCGCCGAGGGGAGCTCGTTCGGCCCCTCCAGCGCGAGGCGGCGTCGCGCCTCCGCGCCCGTCAGCCCCTGGAGCGGGTCGGTCCCGAGCCGCCGCGTCAGCTCCTCGTGGGAGAGCGCGTAGGCAGGTTGCGGGAGCTGCGGGTGCGCTTGAAGGAGCATGGCCCTTGTCCCGGCGGGGCCAACCGAGTTCCCGCAGGACTCCTGCCAGGAACGACGGAAACGCGGGCGGTGGAGGGCGGAATCACGCCCAGGCTCTCATCGAGCTCTGCCCAATGTGCAGTTCCGCACGACCCATGCGCCCCTCCGGAGCTGGCCTCCCGGAATGCCCGTTGATTCAAGGAAGCACCGCCGCATAGAATCGGCGTGGGAGGTGCCCATGTCGGTCCCGCTCTCCACGAACCTGGACGACCCGGAGGCGATCCCCTACTTTCTGTGGGACGACCCGATGACCGTGCGCGAGGTCCGAGAGCGTCTCCGGACGGCCTCGCCTCCGGAGCAGTCCCGCCTCCTCGGGAAGATCATGAGAGAGGCGAGGGACACGGAGGTCTGGCGATTCACATCGCCGAGCGAGGTCTCGGCGCGGTGGGGGGAGCTCTCGAAACACCTCGGGCGGAGCCGTCCGTTCTGGGAGTACCTGCTGGGCCTCTGGCGCTCGGAGGGGCTCCTTGGCGGATAGCAGGCTCGGGCGCCTCCAGACCGAGGTCCTCCATGCCTTCTTCCGGCGGGAGAAGCGGTTCTTCCTCACCGGCGGCGCCGCTCTCGCGGGGTTCTACCTGGGGCACCGGGAGACCGAAGACCTCGATTTCTTCGCCACGATGAACATCCTCGACGACGCAGACCTCGTGTTGCGAGACGTCGCCACCGAGCTGCACGCCACGATCGAGGAGGTGAAGACGTTTGGGACGTTTCGCCGCCGGGTCGTGCGGAGAGGGGACGAGGGCGTCGTCGTCGACCTGGTGTTCGATCAGGCTCCGCAAGTCTTCGTCGACAAGCCCACGATCGAGGGGATCCGGATGGATCCGCCTGAGGAGATCCTCGCGAACAAGCTCTGCGCGGTCCTGGCGAGATCGGAAGCGCGCGATCTCATCGACGTCCTATGCCTGGAGCGGAGCGGCCTCAAGATCGAGGACGCGCTACCCCGCGCGGCGCAGAAGGACGGCGGCGTCACCCCGGGGCAACTGGCCTGGGTGCTTTCGCAGATCCATATCGGCGACGACGCACGGCTCCCCGCCGGCGTATCGCCGGTCGAGCTGCGCCGCTTCCTCACGGATCTGCAGGTCCGGCTCGGCCGGATCTCGTTCCCCAAGTAGCCCGGGGGCCCTCGTTTCGCTCGAACGCGGGATCGACCGGCCCCGACACGAAACTCGCGATCCTGGATGGTGATCGCGGTGCATGGCCACTCGCGGTTTGCGTCAGGCGCTTGCGATGCCCAAGGCGATCGATGGAGTCGCGAGTCGTCGCGTGTCAGCCAGGTCCCTGCAGGCGATTCAGTGCCCGAAGGGCGTTCGCCGCGCAGCGATCAGGAACGCTGCGACTCGATGGTGGTGACGCGCCGGTCGAGGAACTTCAGGGCCTCCGCTGCTCCGGCCAGGATTCTGGCCGTGCGGTTCAGGCGCTCGTCGACCTTCTCCATCCTGCGTTCCGCGGCCTCCGTTCGCAGCTCCATCTGGTCGGCCCGCCGCTCCATCTGGTCGGCCCGCCGCTCCATCTGGTCGGCCCGCCGCTCCAAGGCGGCGATACGCAGGTCCATCCGCTTGCCGTCTCGCTTCATCTCCGCGAGCATGAGCAGGAGCGTGGCGTGAAATTCCCCATTGGATCCCCGAATCGACATGGCGTCTCTCCTTGGCAGCCGCAGGCCCAGCCTATCACAGACTGGGTCCGGGGACAATCTCGGGCGACGAGTTCGGCTGCCGCGCGGCAGGCCTCCCGCCAGCTCCTCGAGGCCCTCCGCAGCTCCGGCCAGGCTTCTGGCCGAGCGATTCAGGCGCCCGTCGCTGGCCTCGACGCCGTCCCTCCGGGAGAGCGGGACGTCCGTTCGTCCTTCGACGACGACAGCGACCACAATCGCCGTGGCGAGCGCCGGTGAACACCCGCCTGCGGCACGCCCCCGGAGCGTTGCCGTGAACGGTCGATCCGGAGTCGTTCATGCGGCTTCCGCGTGTGCAACCGTCCGAGGACCCGCAACTTCCGGGAATCGGAGTGGAATCGGCGCCGAGCGCCACCCGCGTGGCGTGCGATCTGCAACGTCTCCAGGGATGACCCGCAAATCGTCCAAGGAACTGTGGAAGGCGCGCACGCGCCACCCCGCGACCGTGCTCGTGACAGGCGGGGCCTCTGGAATCGGCCTCGCCTGCGTCCGCCGCTTCCTCGCGGAGGGCTGGCGCGTCGCCGTGGCCGACCTCCGCTCCACCCCCGACCTGAAGGCTGCCGGCGACGTCGCCTTCTTCAAGGCCGACGTGCGGAGCCTCCCGCGCGCGACCGCCGTCGTCCGCTCGGTCGTCAAGCGCTGGGGCCGCCTCGACGCCCTCGTCCTCTGCGCCGGGATCTCCCGCGCGGGACTCCTCGAAAAGGCAAAGCTCGAGGACTGGCAGGCGGTCCTCGACGTCGACCTGACGGGCGTCTTCGCGTACATGAGGGCCGCGGCGACGGTGTTCGAGGGGCAGAAGTCTGGGAAGGTCGTCGCCGTCTCCTCCACGCTCGCGCTCCGGGCGAGGCACGGACTCACCGCCTACATCGCCGCGAAGGCCGGCGTGATCGGCCTGGTCCGCGCCGCCGCCCGCGACCTCGGACGCTTCGGCGTGAACGTGAATGCCGTCTGCCCGGGGCTCGTCAACACCCCGCTCACCGACCCGATGCCCGCGGCAATCAAGGACCGCCTCCGCGACGAGACCGCCCTCGGACGGATCGCCGAGCCCGAGGACGTCGCCGGCGTGATCCGCTTCCTCTGCTCCGAGGACGCCCGGCACATCACCGGCGAGGCAATCCGCGTCGACGGCGGGCAGTTGGCCTAGCCGCCAGCCTTCCTGTTTTTCGGAAACGGGTACCGGCGTACGCCCCGTCGGTCCGCCTCTCCCCCACCGTTCCATAAGTCCTGGAAGGGGTTGGGTGGCATGCCCCCCCGGATCGGTGTGGCAACACCGTTGCGTTAAGGCCTGAGGGGGGAGGCCAACATGAGCGGCAAGTCCCTGGAAGTCCTCGTGGTCGAGGACGACGACGACGCGCGGAAGTACGTCTCCGACCTCTTGCGGGCGGAGGGGCACGATGTGACCACGGCCGGCGACGGTCTGGAAGCGCTGGCGTACGCCTCCGTGGGGAGCTTCGACGTCATCGTGACCGATTTTCGGATGCCCGAGATGGACGGCCTGGAGCTGCTTCACGGGCTGAGGGTGCTCTGTCCGAAGGCGAACGCGATCCTGCTCTCGGCCTTCGCGGACGTGAACACCTGCATCGAGGCGTTCCACCTGGGCGCCGTGGCGCACATCAAGAAGCCGTTCAAGCGCGAGGAACTCATCGACGCGGTGGAGCGGGCACGACCGGTGGTCCACTCGTAGGTGCGGAGGAAGCGATGTACGTGCGCAACTGGATGACGAGCCCGGCCCTGACGGTGGCCCCCGGCGTGAACATCGAAGAGGCGCGAGGCCTCATGGAGAAGAAGAAGGTCCGCCGTCTGCCGGTGGTCCAGGGAGACCGCCTCGTCGGCATCGTGACGCGCAGCGACATCGAGGCCCAGCTCGGCCGCGCGCGCGGCCTGACGCTGCGGGAGCTCTACCGCGCGCTCGATACGCGCGTCGAGGAGGTGATGACGCCCGACCCCGTGACGGTGCGTCCCGACGACACCTTCGAGCACGCGGCCGGGGTCATGCGCGAGAAGCGCGTCTCCGGCCTTCCCGTCGTCGATGCGGGAAAGGTGGTCGGCGTGATCACCGAGACCGACATGTTCCGTGCGATCACCGAGATGCTCGGCCTCGACGAGGAGGGGGAGCGCCTGGTCGTGCCGGTGACCTCGCCGGAGGGGCTCTTGGAGGCGCTCAAGCGCTTCTCGAAAGGCCTGGGCGTGCGTTCGCTCGTCACGTATCATGACCCGCAGACTCGCCGTTGGATCGCGGTCGTCCGCGTGTTCGGCCGCCCGACGGCGAATCGCAAGCGCTCGCGACGTCCCGCCGCCGTCTCGAGGAAGTAACCCACCTCGGACTCTGCCGGCGGGCCGCGGCCCGTGGAGCGGAGTCCGATGCACGAGCCCCGTCTGGCCGTCGACCCCGCCCACGAGTCCGTCCTCTCCTGGGCGGGCGGGGGCGTGATCGCCGCCGCCGCGCTCGCGGCCCTCCTCCTCATCTTCCTGCTCGTCTTCCGGCGGGGGCGCCTCCTCGAGCCGGGGTCGAAGTGGCTCCTCCTGATCGGCCTCGGCCTCCTCCCGTCGTTCGTCCTGCTCGGGGCGAACTCCGTCATCCTCTCCCAGTCGAAGACGGTCGACTCCTGCGCCTCGTGCCACGTCATGGTCCCGTTCGTGCAGGACATGAAGGACCCGAAGAGCGACACGCTCGCGGCGCTCCACTACAAGAACCGCTACATCCCCGAGAACCAGTGCTACACCTGCCACAGCCGGTACGGGATCTTCGGCGACCTCGAGGCGAAGAAGAAGGGCGTGCGGCACCTCGTGCTCTACTACAGCGGCGAATACGCGAAGCCGATCCGCCACCGCGGGCCGTACCCGATCGACCAGTGCCTCAAGTGCCACTCCGGCGCGCAGAAGTTCGAGGCAGCGGAACCGCACCGCGACAAAGACTTCTGGAAGGACCTGGAGAGCGGCGCGGCGACCTGCTTCGACTGCCACGGCCACGCGCATCCGGACTTCGGGGAGAGGAAGTAGCCATGGACGCAGCAAACGCCGCCCCCGAGGAGCCCTCCCGCCCGACGGTCGTCCACGGGAGGCGACTCTCGAGGCTCCTCGCCTTCGCGGGGGCGATCGGCCTCGTCGGCCTCGGGCTCACCGTCCTGCCGATGGCGGGGATCACGCCGATCCGCCTGGCGCTCTCCTTCGGCGTCGGCCAGCCGCTCTGCGGGCTGGCGCTCCTCCTGTACGCCTTCGCCGTCCTGACCGACCTCCGGCGCAAGAAGGTCCTGTAGGCCCCGCTTCCTTCAATCCAGAAGCAGGGTTCCAGGGGGCCCTCGAGCCCCTCCCCCCTGCCCGGGCCCCCGCGTCGCATCCCGATGCCGGTCCACGGGTACCTCTTGGCACCCTTAATACGTCCCTGGTCGCAGGCTTGCGGTTCCCTTCAGCGGGCAGGGACCCCGAAGCGTGGAGGACGAGCCATGTTCGTACGCAACTGGATGACGAAGTCCGTCGTCACGATCGATGCCGACGAGTGCCTGGAGCAGGCGCGCGCCCTCATGAACGAGCACCGGATCCGCCGGCTCCCCGTGCTCAAGAAGGACCGGCTCGTCGGGATCATCACCCGGAGCGACATCGAGGCGGAGCTCGGCCGCTCCTTCGGGCTCGCGATCGAACGGATGCGCGAGGCGCTCATGAAGACGGCCGAGGAGGTCATGACGCCCGCCCCGATCACGGTCGCGCCGGACGACCAGTTCGAGCGCGCCTGCACGATCATGATGGAGCGGAAGATCTCCGGCATCCCCGTCGTCGAGGACGGCCGCCTGGTCGGGATGATCACCGAGACCGACATCTTCCGCGCGATCGTCGACATGATGGGCCTGAAGGACCCCGGCGTCCGCGTCGTCCTCGGCCTGCCCACGCCGGACTCGCTCGTCCCGACGCTGCAGAAGCTCGCCCCGGGCGTCGCCGTGAGGGCAATCGTCACCTACCACGACCCCGAGACCAAGGAGTGGAAGGCGGTCGTCCGGCTGCGCGGCCGCACGGCTGTGGAGGCCCCCGCCGAGCCGCAGCCTGCGTCGAAGTAGGGGGTGGACGATGGCAAGGTCGATTCTCATCGTGGACGATGAGCCCGACACGCTCATCATGCTCCGCGACCTCCTGGAGGGGGAGGGATACGACGTGCACACGGCCGAGGACGGCGCGTCGGCGATCGAGTCCCTCCAGAAGGGGACCCCGGACCTCATCATCCTCGACCTGATGATGCCGGGCATGGACGGGTTCGAGTTCGTCCGGCACAAGACGAAGCTCGGGCTCGCGCCGGGTGTGCCGATCATCGTCCTGACCGCGCTCGACACCTTTACGTACAACGACATGTTCCTCGCGGAGATGCTCGGCGTCTGCCTGTTCATGTACAAGCCGTTTCGCGCCGCGAGGCTCCTGGAGAACGTGCAAGAGGCCCTCAGGCTGTCCCGCCCCGTCAAGGCGTGATAGCATCCGCCTCCCGCCGCACCACGGGAGGAGGAACCGCGTGAGCGCCGCCTCGCAGGTCCGACAGGCCTTCCCCGCCGATTGGCCCGCCATCCTGGGCCTCCTCGAACGCGCCGGGCTCCCCCTCCCGGTGCCTTCCGATCCTCCCGTGGAGTTCGTCGTCGGGATGAAGGGCGCGTCGCTCGTCGCGTGCGTGGGCTGGGAGCGCCATGGCTCGCACGCCCTCCTGCGCTCCGTCGCCGTCGAGGAGGCCGAGCGGCGCGGCGGCGTCGGTCGCGCCGTCGTCGAGCGCGCCCTCGCGGAGATCGCGGAGCGAGGCGTTCGCGAGGTCGCCCTCGTCACGATGTCGGCCTCGGCGTTCTTCGCGCGCCTCGGGTTCGCGGCGATCGCGCGGTCGGAGACGCCGCTCCCAATCCAGGCCTCTCCCGAGTTCACCGCGCACTGCTGCGGAAACGGGACGTGGATGAGGACGACGCTCCGAGCGGGACGGCCCCCCGCGCCGAGCGGCCCGATCATCACGCTCGTCTACCGCGTCGCCCCCGAGGAGCGCGCGGGTCTGCTCGCCTTCTTCCGCGAGGCCTTCCCGTTCTACGAGCGCCACGGCGGGACCCGGATGGCGCTCTACGAGTCGCTCTCCGAGCCGGGGCTCTTCCTCGAGCTCGTCGCCTACGCCTCCCAGGTGGACTACGATGCGGACGCGGAGCGGGTCGAGAAGGACCCCGAGACGCGCGCGAAACTGGCCGAGTGGCGCACGCACCTCGCCGGCCCGGTCGAGTTTCGCCCCTTCGGGTGGGTGGTGGTCTGACGGGGCGGCGGCTTCCGAACGCTCGGATCGGTCATTCCGTCCGAACTCCAGGCGTCCGGGGTCCGCAGCGCAACCCTGCGCCGGGAAGTAGGCTGCGAAGGCCGGCATTCTGGGACCTTGGCAGACGTGTTGCCTCCTGAAGACAGGTGAATCGAGGGAGCGACGTGACGGACGGCACCACACACGCCACCGAACCCGGGGGCACGAAACCTCCCGGCAGCCGCCTCGACAAGTTCGTCGAGAACCTCGAGGCAATCGTCTTCGAGATCGACGTCGCGCGGATGGCGCCGACCTACATCAACCCCTTCACATCCCGGATCCTCGGGTACCCCATCGAGCGCTGGGTCAATCAGCCGCTCTCCTGGATGGAGGACATCCACCCCGACGACCGTGAACGGGTCCGCGGCGAGATCGAGAGCGCCGTCCGAACCGGCGAGGTGCAGCGCGCGAATGGGCGCCTGATGACCGCCCGCGGAGAGGTCATCTCCACCACGGGGACGCTGACGCCCGTCGTCGGGGAGGACGGGCGCGTGCAGGCGATCCGCGGTGTGCTGATCGACATCACCGAGCAGCGCAGGGCGCTGGAGCACTGCGAGTTCATGAAGTCCGTGCTGGAGTCGGCCGCCAGTCCCATCCTGATCGCCGACCGAGAGGGCGTCATCTCCTGGGTCAACGACGGGTTCACGAAGCTCACGGGGTACACGCGCGAGGAGATGATCGGGAAGAACCCGCGGCTCCTGAAATCCGGAAACCACGGGGCAGAGTTCTATCGCGGGCTGTGGGAGAGGCTCCTGGCCGGCGGCGTCTGGCACGGCGAGATCGTCAACCGCCGCAAGGACGGCTCGTTGTACACCGAGGAGCAGACGATCACCCCGGTCCGCGGCGCGGACGGCCGCGTCTCGCACTTCGTCGCGATCAAGCAGGACGTGACCGACCGCAAGCGCCTGGAGGCGCAGCTCCACCAGTCCCAGAAGATGGAGGCGATCGGCCAGCTCGCGGGCGGCGTCGCACACGACTTCAACAACCTCCTCCTCGTCATGAACGGGTACTGCGAGATGGTGCTCGGAAAGCTCCCCGAGGACCACCCGCAGCGAGGCGACCTCCTCCAGGTGCTCAAGGCCGGCGCCCGCGCGAAGGACCTGACCAGGCAGCTCCTCGCCTTCAGCCGCCGCCAGGTGCTCGACCCGAGGGTCCTCGACCTGAACGAGGCCGTCCTCGGGATGGAGAAGATGCTCGTGCGCCTCCGGCCGGAGCACACGCGGGTCGTCTCGAACCTCGCCCCCGACCTCGGCCGCATCCTCGCGGACCGGGGGCAGGTGGAGCAGGTCGTCATGAACCTCGTCGTCAACGCGCGCGACGCGATGCCCGACGGGGGGCAGGTGACGCTGGAGACGCGCAACGCCGAGATCGACGCGGCCTACGCCAGGGAGCACCCCGGCGCCACGGCCGGGAGGTACGTCCTGCTCACCGTCGCCGACAACGGCAGCGGGATGCCCCCCGAGGTCCTCTTGCACATCTTCGAGCCGTTCTTCACGACGAAGCGGGCGGGAAAGGGGACCGGGCTCGGCCTCTCGACGGTCTACGGGATCGTGCGCCAGAGCGGCGGGACGATCGAAGTCTCCTCGGAGGTCGGCCGCGGGACGCGGTTCCACGTCTTCCTCCCGCGGGCGGAGACGCCGGACCTCCCGATCGCGCTGGAGGAGGTCTCGGCCTCCTTCCTCGGCCGCGGGTCGGTCCTGCTGGTCGAGGACGAGCCCGAGGTCCGATCGGTCGTGCGCCGCTTCCTCGAGGTGTACGGCTACGACGTCACGGAGGCGGTGGACGGGCAGGAGGGACTCGAGATCGCCGAGAGGTTCCCACGCCGCTTCGACCTGCTCCTAAGCGACATCGTCATGCCGCGGCTCGGCGGCAAGGCCCTCGCGACGCGGCTGGGTGCGGCCCACCCGGATCTACGCGTGGTCCTGATGACGGGGTACACGGACGACGCCGGTCTGCGGCAGGGGGACCTGCCGGACGGCTGGTTGCTGCTCCAGAAGCCGTTCACGTCGCGCGTCCTCGCCGAGCGGCTCCACGACGCCCTCCGCCCGCGCGTCCCCTACGCGTAGTGGCGGCCGAAGCGGTTGGCGAGGAAGTCCTCCAGCCGCGCGTCCTCCTGGCGGACGAACCCGCGCGTCGGGAGCTTCGCCGACAGCACCAGGTCGACCATCGCGCAGATCCCCGCACTCGTCGTGATCTGGATCGCGCTCCAGGGACGGCCGCCGATCTCGGCGCCGTACACTTTCTTTGCGTACGTCTCCTGGGTCAGGCGGCCTCCCTTCTGACCCGAGACCGAGACGAAGACGAGGACGACGTCCTGGATCGTCATCGGGACCGCGCTCTCGAGGATCTCCTTGAAGAGGTCCCGTCGCAGCCCGAGGCGCAGCTCCTCCGCGATGACGCGGATGAGCCCGCAGTGGCCCGGGTAGCGGACCGTCTTGTAGTTCACGTCCTCGGCCTTCCCCTCCAGCGTCTCGCAAAGCGTCCCAAGGCCGCCCGAGGTGTTGAACGCCTCGTAGTCGACCCCGTCGAGCGAGAAGTGCTCCAGCCCCTCGAGCGCGAGCAGCTCGCGGCGGCGTCCCTCGTGGATTGCCTCGCACGGGTTGCAGTACTCGTTGATCAGGCCGTCGGTGCTCCAGGTGAGGTTGTACTTGAGGGAGTTCGTCGGATAGACGGGGAGGGCCCCGACGCGCAGGCGGACCTGGCGGAGGGCGTCGAAGCGGCGGCAGAGGTCGTAGGCGGCGATCGAGACGAACCCCGGCGCGAGGCCGCACTGCGGCACGAACGAGGTGGTCGCCCCCTCGGCGATCTGCCGGACCCGCCTCGTCGTCTCGACGTCCTCGGTCAGGTCGAAGTAGTGGAGGTTCGTCGCGCGGGCGGCCTCCGCGACGCGGACGTTCAGGTAGAACGGGAGCGCCGAGAGCACGGCGTCCATCCCCTTCATCGCGCCGCGGATCGCGGCGGGGTCGGTCACCTCGACCGTTCTCTTCTCCGCGCGGCTGTCGGGGAGGAACGAGAGGGCCTGCGCGTCGCGGTCCGCGACCGTGACGGCGTATTCGCCCGTTCCCGCGAGCATTTCCGTGATCATGCTGCCGATCTTGCCGGCCCCGAGGAGGAGGACGCGTCTCATGATGCTCTTCTTGAAAAAAAGGGCGCGGGATCATATCCCGCGCCCTGGGCATGCGCAACCCAATTGCTTCAATTCGGATCTCGGATTACGGATGGCGGATTGTTGCGGATTGCGGATCGCCGATTGTGGATTCGCGCCAGCGCGCGTAGTCGTCCGTGAAGAACCTCAGGCGCGTCTTCTTGAACTCGCGGGTGCTGAAGAGCACCGAGTGCTCGACGATCCCGGTCGCGGCGGCGATCTCCGCAAGCGTCGCGAAGACCTCCTCGCGCGTCTTGCCGTGGATCATCGTGAAGTGCGTGTAGGGCCACCCGGGACCGCTCGGACGGCGGTAGCAGTGCGAGACCTGGCGGAACGAGGCCATCCGCTCCCCCGCCTCGTCCCACCGCCCTTCCGTCACCGCCCAGATCCCCATCCCGTTCGCGCCGAACCCCGCGTGGCGGTGCCTCAGGATCGCCGCGGTCCGCCTGAGCACCCCCCGCTCTCGGAAGCCGCGCGCCGCCTCGATCACCTCCGCCTCCCCGAATCCCCACGCCCGCCCCAGCTCCGCGTACGGCCGCGCGACGGCCGGCATGTCCTCCTGGAGGCAGCGGACGAGGCGGACCTCCGTTTCGGTCAGCGGGCGGACCTCCCCGCGGTCCCCCTCGCTGAAGAACTCCTCGCCGTCGCCCGGACGCGGCGTCGCCGCGCCCTCGGTCATGTCGAGGCGGACGCCGATCTTGTAGAGGCGGAGCGTCGGCAGGAGGAGCGGCTCCCCGACCCCCGCGAGGCGCGCGAGCGCGCGCACGTCGTCGAAGACGTCGAGGCCGGGCGGGACGGCGAGCGTGAACCAGAGGTTCCACGCGTGGTCCCGCTCGTAGTCGTGGCTCACGCCCGGGTGGGCGTTCACGATCGCGGCCACCTCCTCGATCCGCCCGGCGGGCACGCGGAAGGCCGCGAGCGTGCTCTTGTAGCCGAGCGACGGCGTGTCGAAGATCGAGAGGACCTGGCGGACGACGCCGTCCGCCTTCATCCGCGCGACGCGCGAGAGGACCTCGTCCTCCGTCGTCCCGGCGCGTTGCGCCACGGAGAGGAAGGGCCTCTCGACGTGGGGGACCTCTTTTTGCAGCTCGTTCAGGATGGTCCGGTCGAGTCCGTCCAGTGTGGCGGGGGTCATGCGGTCTCCTATTCGACGGGGGACAGGCCTCGCTTCACGATCACGGGGCACGGACAGTGGCGCATCACCTTCTCCGCGATGGAGCCGAACGCCCAGCGCGCCAGCCCCGTCCGTCCGTGACTGGTCATCGCGACGAGGTCGACTCTCTCCCCGGCGGCCGCGTCCAGGATCGCCGCGGCGGCGTACTCGGCGCGGACCAGCGTGCGGACCTTCAGCCCCGCCTTCTCGACAGCGCTCCGATGGGGCTCCAGGACCTCGATCCCGCGCTCCTCGGTGATCTCCGCCTCCATCTCGGCGTGCGGGGGGTAGCTCATGATCGGGTGCATGCAGTGGATGAGGAGCACCTCCGACTCGTAGAGCTTTGCAAAGGCGGTCGCGAGCGGCAGGATCGACGAGGAGACTTCGGATCCGTCAAGCGGGACGAGGATGCGGCGGAACCTCCCCTCGGACAGGGTCGGCTCCTCGGGGAGCGCGCGGGGGTTCGTCAGGAACACCGGGTGTCGCACCTCGCGAAGGACGCGCTCGGCGACGCTCCCCCACACCCAGCGGTCGAGCCCCGTCCGCCCGTGCGTCGACATCGCGAGGAGCGAGGGGCGCCAGGTCTCGCAGCGCTTGAGGATCTCGTCGGCCGGGTCGCCTTCCGCCACCTCGCTCCGCACGCGCGCCCCCTGCTCCTCGAGCCGTCGGCGTTGGTCCTCGAGGTGCGTCGCGGCGAAGCCCCGCTCCATCTCCTGCACGACCTTCGGGCGGGACTGCGAGGGCCCCTCGAGGACGCGGAACAGGAGCACGTCGGCGTCCTCGCGCACGAGGAGCCGGCGCACGTGGAGGATCACGCGGTCAGCGAGGATCGACCCGTCGAGCGGCACCAGGATGCGGCTAAGCATGACGACCTCCTATGCCCGCCCGCCCGCGACAGCGGCCTGCGCAAGCGCCTTGGCCGGCGCCGTCGCCCGGCTCGCAAGCACGGGACACGGACAGTTCCTCAGCACTTTTTCCGCGACCGATCCGAAGACCCAGCGAGAGATCCCGGAGCGCCCGTGCGTCGTCATCGCGACCAGGTCGACCGCGTCGGCCGTCGCGACGTGCAGGATCGCCTGGGCCGGGTCCTCGTACAGGATGTAGACCCGGGCCTTCACCCCGGCCCGCTCCAGCCGCTCGCGGTACGGCTCCATCAGCTCCCTCAGCTCCTCGGCCGACGGGCGCACCTCGACGTTCGGGTACTCGGAGAAGGCCGTGTAGGCCGATGCCGCGTGGAGCAGGATGACCTCCGACTCGTAGCGCGAGGCGAACTCCTGCGCGACCGGGAGGATCGCCGCGGAGGTGTCGGTCCCGTCGAGCGGGACCAGGATCCGCCGGAAGCGCGCCTCCTTCCCGTCGAAGCCGCGGGGGTTCGCGAGGAGGACCGGGTGCTCCGAGCGGCGGAGGACGCGCTCCGCGACGCTCCCCCGCGCCCACCGCTCGAGCCCCGTGCGGCCGTGCGTGGACATCGCGATGAGGCCCGGCTCCCACGTGTCCGCGAACGCGAGGACCTGGGCCGCCGGGTCCCCCGTCATCAGGTCGTACCGGGCGCGCGCCCCCCCCTGCCCGAGCTTCTTCAACTCGGCCATGAGGTGCCCGCTCGCCTCCTCGATGCGCCACGCGCGGGTCCGCTCGTCCTCCGTGGCCGCCTCCGGCGGGAGGACGGTGAGCAGCATCACCTCCGCGTCCTCGCGCAGGAGGATCCGCCGCACGTGCGTCAGGATCCGATCGGCGAGCTCCGATCCGTCCAGCGGCACCAGGATCTTCTTCAGCATCGGCGGATCCACTCCGAGAGGAGTGCCCTCATGATGTCCGTGGCCGAGATTACCCCCATGAGCTTGCCGTTCCCCTGCGCGAGCACCACGACGCGGTGGATGTGGTTGTCGACGAGCGTCCCGAGCACCGTGCCGATGTGGGCGTCCTCCGCGACCGAGTAGACCTTCGGCGTCATCAGCTCGCGCACCTTCGTCGCCTCGGCGCCCTCGATGTGAAAGCCCTTCTCCCACTCGACGTCCTGGCCTCGCCCGGACTCCGCCAGGCGGTAGTAGTCCGACTCCCGGACGACGTCGGGGTGCCGGTCGCGTTCGTAGCGAGTGATGTCGGTCGCCGACAGGACGCCCACGACCTTTCCGAAGCGGTTCACGACGGGAGCCCCCTGGATCCCGTGCTCGATGAGCATCGCCGCGGCCTCGTGAACCGACTGGTCGTCCCGGATCGTATGGACCGGTCGGTGCATGAGGTCCGCAGCCGTCAGCGTGAACAGCCGTTCCATGCTCATTCCTCCTTGTCGCCCTTCGCGGCCGCCTCGGCGAATCCCGAGGTCCTCCGGACCAGGACCGGGATCTCGCTGTGACGGATCACCTTCTCCGCCACGGATCCGAGGGCCCAGCGCGAGAACCCCGAGCGCCCGTGCGTCGTCATCGCCACGAGGTCCGCCTTCGTCAGCTCGATCGCGCGCAGGACCCCGGAGGCCGGGGGCTCGAACGCGACCCAGGTCTTCACGCGGACCCCCTCGCCCGCCAGCCGCTCCCGGTACGGGGCGAGGACCTTCTCCCCCTCCTCCTTCGCGGGAATCACGGGGATCGCCGGGTACTGGATCGAGGCGATGAGGATCGGCTCGGTGTAGAAGAGCGTGACCTCGCTCTCGTAGAGGTGCGCGATCTCCGAGACGATCGGGAGGATCGCCGCGGACGGCTCGGACCCGTCGAGCGGGACCAGCACGCGGGCGAACTTCCGATCGGTCTGGGCCTTCTCGTCATCGAGCGCATGCGGGTTCGCCAGCAGCAGCGGGTGCGTCGAGCCCCTGAGGACGCGCTCCGCGACGCTGCCCCAGATCCAACGGTCGAACCCCGAGCGCCCGTGCGTCGACATCGCGACGAGGGCGGGCTGGTACTCGCGGGCGTAGGCGAGGATCTCCTCGGCCGCGTCTCCGCGGCGGATCACGCACCTCGCGCGCGCCCCCTCGCGCTCCAGCTCGGCCATCGCCGCCTGCGTGGAGGCGGTCGCCTCCTCCATCTCCTCGCGCTCCAGGACGCGGAGCCCGCCCGGCACGTCCGGCGGGACCACCCTCAGGAGGGTCACCTCGGCGTCCTGCCGCACGAGGATCCTGCGCACGTGGACCAGGATCCTCTTGGAGAGCGGGGAGCCGTCCAGCGGGATGAGGATCTTGTTCAGCATGGCTACCCCCTTGCGGCGGGGACCTCCAGGAAACGATCCGCAACCGGCGGGCCGGAGGAGGGGGCGGGGAGGGGAATTGCGGACCGACGGAATCCGCTTCCCGGGCATGGGATGCGGTGACTGGGGGCAGTTCGCGGGGGTGAGTGTCCCTCCCGCCTTCCGATCTTCGGGAACGGGCGTACTTGGGGGCTACGGGGCCTGGAGGGAGAGGACTGAGTACGCTGTGGAGTAGATCCGGCCGCCAATCCGCCCCCAGGGGTCGAGCGGCTCCCAGGATCCCGCCGTGGGGCCATCCGTAATCTGGTGCGCGACGAGCGTGGACGACAGCGCCGCCCTCCAGTCGCGACCCCGCTCCCCCCCGTGGCGCGTAATCGCCAGGAGGCCGTAGTACCAGTAGTAGTAGTTCACGATGTCGCTCGAGCAGCGCCAGACCGCCTTCATCCCCTTCGTCTCGTCCTCGGGGACCCTCCATTCCGTCACCCACACGGGGGGGTGCGCCGCGATCGTCGCCAGCTCCGCCTCGCGGACCGGCGAGGCCGACGGCTCCATCCACGCCCTCGCGAGGACCGCGACCGCCTGCGCGTCCCAGCCCCCCAGGCACTCCGGGCAGACGTCCTTGTTCAGGATCTTTCCCGTGGAGTCCTCGGTCAGCTCGGCGAGGTACGAGCGCAGCTCCACGCGCGCCGACGAGGGGACCTTCACGCCCGCGGCCTCCGCGGCCTCCATGAGCTGGACCCAGAAGACCACGGGGCCGATGTCGTACGGAGAGAGCGTCCTCGCCCACGGGCGGTCAGGGCGCCGCTCGGTCGTCATCTGGCGCACCGCCCCCTCGACCGCGGGGCGCAGCTCCTCCATGCCCGCGCGAACGAGCGCCTCCGCGAGCGCCGCGTGGACCACCGCGGGGTTGTACTCCTCCGCGACCGTCCCCCAGTGCCACTGGCTCGGCGCGGGGTTCGCGTAGCGGGGCAGGCCGTACTGCAGGTACGACTCCCCCATCACACGGAGGTAGAGGAGCCCTCGTCGCACGACCTCGGCGTGGCGGCCCTTCGTGGGGGTCTGGCCGTCGTAGAGGAAGGGGAGGATGGCGAGTGCGCTCACTCCGGGGTCCAGGAGCTTGTCGATGTGGTCGGGGATCCCCGGGAGGTCGTGCTTCCCTCCGCAGGTGCCCCACCGCGCGCAGGACCAGCTCCCGTCGGGCTCCTGGGCGGAGGCGAGCCAGTCGAGTCCGCGGTCGATCGCGAGCCGCTCTTCGGAGGGCGCGACGGGCCGCTGAGGCGGCTTCGGGGGCGCGGGGACCTCCACGGGACGCAACGCCCACCACGCCGCGGCCGCGGCGGCGACGATTGCGAGTAGCCAGGCCGCGTGCTTCATTCCGCTAGTGCGCCGCTGCGCCCTCGGGCGCGTACCACTCGGAGATCCCCGCCTGCCAGTCCTTGCAGCGGGAGCACGGGAGCGCGGAGAAGTCGCGCGCCCAGTGGCGGGCCCGGCGGCGACCCAGCTCGCCCTGCCAGACCTCCGCGATCGTCTGCGTGTTGAGGTCCCCCGCTGCGTAGCCGCCCTCGTAGTCGGCGTCGCATTGCGCGACCTTGCCGCTCCAGTGGACCGACATCGTGCGGATGAGCCACGGGCACGGGATCCGCTCCGAGTCGGGGATCGTAAGGTCCGGCGCCTCGACCCCCTCGCCCCAGCCGAGGCGGCGGCGGATCTTCACCGTGGCCCCGCGCGCGAGCCAGTGCTCGCGGAAGGCGGCCTCCTCGTGGCGGTTTCCCTCCTGCACGATGAACTGGGCGACGATCTTGGGCGTCTTCCATCCACGCGCGCTCGCGCGCGCCAGGAGGCGCTCGACCCGCCCCTTCACGTCGTGGAAGTCCCCGCCGACGCGGATGGCCGAGTACGACTCCTCGCTGTGCCCGTCGAGGCCGATGATGACCTCGTCCAGCCCGCTCGCGTGCATGCGGTCCGCGAGGTCGTCGTCGAAGAGCGTGCCGTTGGTGTTCAGGATGACCGTGCGCACCCCCGCGTCCTTCGCGAAGCGGACCCGGTCGAAGAGCCCCTCCCTGAGGAGCATCGGCTCGCCCATGATCGCGTTCCAGAGCTGCGTGTCGGGGCAGTCCCTCGCGATCTCGAGGGCGATCTTGCGGAACAGCCCCTCGGACATCGTGCCGCGTTCGCGTTTCATCGAGGGCTGCGGGCACATCGCGCAGTACAGGTTGCAGGTCGCAATCGCCTCCGTGACGACGATCTTCGGGAAGGGAGTCTCCTCGAGCGTGGCCAGGATTCGCGTCAGGTCCACCGGTTTCATTCGACCTCCTCGTCGCGCATTGCGACCGATCCTATCCCCTCTCGCAACCCTCGCGCCCGTGAACAGGACCGAGACTATCCGACTCTGCTATGCCGTCCGCTGAATCTCACTACCTATCGGTCGATCTCCGAGCAAGGCCTTCCGATTGCTCGGAAAGACCCTTCTTTCGCCACTCGCCCGCTCGCGCCGGATTCTCCGTAATTCCAGGCCCCGAGCCACTTCCGGCATGGCAGCCGTATTGCGATGCCTCTCAGGGCCGTGGAGGTGACCACAATGCAGGCCGCCCAGAAGGATACCACGCGGGGATTCCGCTTCCGTCCGCAGTTCCCGATTCGCGTCCTCTCGCCCGGCGTCCCGAGCCAGGCGCGGACCGTGGCGCTGAACCGGGCGGGCGCGATCCTCGAGTGGACGCCGTGCGCGGGCTGCACGCGGACCGGCGCGGGCGACCTCCCCGAGTCGTGCCCGCTCCGCCCGCACTACGAGGCGGCCGACGGCTGCTCGCCCTGCCCCGTCGCGCTGGACCTGCCGGGGAGCCCGGTGGAGATCCCCGGGACGGTCCGCGCCGTAGAGCGCCAGGACGGGACGGAGACCGTGTGGATCTCCTTCCGAGGCGCCGAGAAGGAGCCGCTCCGCGAGCTCGAGGAGGCCCTGCGCGTCCACCTCTTCGCCTCCAACCTGCTCCTCTACGAGCCCGACCTCAAGGAGGCGGAGCGCCTCCGCGCGCTTTGGGACGGGGTCGGAGTGCCGCCCGAGCGGGAGGAGTCCTGGTTCTCCGTGATGCGGCGCCTCCGTCGCGGCGACTACCTCGGCGTCATCGCCGACATCGACGCCCTCGGGCCGCTGGACATGGGCTTTACTCTCGTGAAATCGGTCTACCCAGCCGCGCGCGTGATCGCGATCGGGACCCGGGCCGCGCTCGATGCGGCCCAGGCGAGCCCGGTGGCTGCGGACGTCGACTCGTTCCTGGAGAAGCCCGTCTCGCGGGAGGCGCTCCTCGCGGCGCTCGCGCGATCCGCCCCCCGCACGGGCTGGTAGGGTGATGCGTCAGGCACCGACGAGTCAGGCAAGGGTCGTGGAGTTCGTGACCGCGCTCATGAGCCGGCACACGTACTCGGTGCGTGACAACGTCTACCTGTGGTTCGGCTTCCTCTGGGGCCTCCCCGTCCCCGCTGCGTCGCTCGGGATGGACCTCGCGTTCACCGGGAAGCCCGTCGGGGAGGTGTTGTCGTGCTTCACGCAGCACCCGATCCACTTCGTGTTCCTGCTCCACCCGCTCTTCTTCGCGATCGTCTTCGGCGCCCTCGGGACGATGGCGCACCAGCGCGACGAGCGGATCCGCGATCTCGTCGACCGCCTCTCGGGTGAGGCCCGCACGGACGGCCTCACGGGGCTCCTGAACCACCGGGCCTTCTACGAGGCGCTCCACGCGGAGGTGGACCGCGCGCGCCGCCAGATTTCGCCGCTCTCCTGCCTCCTCATCGACGTGGACCACTTCAAGCTCATCAACGACCGCTGGGGACACCGCGCGGGGGACCGGGTCCTCTCCTGTCTCGCGGCGCGGATCAAGAAGACGAGCCGCCCCTACGACGTCGTGTCGCGGTACGGCGGCGAAGAGATCGCGATCCTCCTGCCCGGGGCGGGCACGGAGGAGGCGCGGGCGCACGCTGAGCGCCTCAGGCGCGCGGTGGAGGAGGAGCCGCTCGACGGGGGCTACGACACGCCGCCCCTCCGGGTGACCGTGAGCCTCGGCGTCGCGGTCCTGGGCGTGCACGCGAACGAGGGGAGCCGCCTCGTCGACGCGGCGGACAAGGCGATGTACTGCGCGAAGCGCGGCGGCCGCAACCGCGTCTGCACCGCGAATCTCCACGCGACCGCGGTGTTCAAGCTGCCCGGGCTGTAGGGCGCCACGGCCTCAGGAGACGTCCTCCTTCAGCCACTCGACGAGCGTGCAGCGGGAGAGCCCGAGCGTGCGGGCCGCGGCGGAGACGTTCCCGTTCTCGCGGGCCAGGACCTTGCGCGCGTAGCGGTGCGACACGTCGCGGAGCGTCGCCGGGGCCGCCTGCTCGTCGGGGCACGGGGCCCGCATCCCTGCGGCGACCTCGCCCGAGGAGAGCTTCGGACCCCGCGCCGCGAGCACCGCCGCGAAGGCCAGCGCCCGCATCTCGTGGAGGTTTCCCGGCCAGGGGTGTGCGAGGATCATGCGCTCGACCTCCTCCGTCCACCCCTCCACGCGCTTTGCGGTCGCCCCGCCCGCCTGCGCGACGAAGCCGTGGAAGAGCGGGAGGAGGTCCTCGGGCCGTTGGCGGAGCGCCGGCATCCCGATCGTCACCTCGGGCATCCGGTGGTAGAGCTCCATCGGGAGGGGCGCCGTGGCGACGCTCGGGTCCCGATCGAGGCACGTCAGGAGGATCCGCACGTTGTGCCGCTCGCGGCCGAATGGCTCGTTGATCCGGAGGACCTTCGAGGCGAGCCACGCCGCCTGCACCAGAAGGCCGCCGATCACGATCGTGCCGCGGTCGGCCTGCCAGATCCCCTCGCTGGTGAAGACGCGCTCGTGCGCCTCTTCGGGGGAGAGGCCCGCCAGCTCCACCTCGACGAACGGCGCATCCGCGCGCTCGCTCGCGTCGTGGATGGCGCGCGCGAGGCGGCTCTTGCCCGTGCCCGTCTCCCCCTCGATCAGGATGCGAACGTCGGAGGCGGCGAGCCTCTTCGCCCAGTCGATGCGCTCCGCGAAGGCCGGGTTCCGCGTGAGGAAGGACTCGAAGGTGATTCGATCGCGCGTGAGCATGGGACACCTGCCTTTCGGACTCCGAAGGGTGCTTGGGCGATCCGTTCACCGCAGAGGCGCGGAGGACGCGGAGGAGCGCAGAGATGTCATCCACGACCAGGACCCCCGGATCTCCTCTCTGCGGGTCTCAGCGTCCTCTGCGCCTCTGCGGTGAACGACCACGGGTACGAGTCCCCGCAGAGGGCGGCCGGGCCCACAAGGCCTCGGCCGCCCTCGCTGTGGGGTGCGGACTACTTGGCCCCGCCGAGGCGCTTCAGGGCCTCGGTCTTCCCGTCGAGCAGCTCGCGGGCGTAGGCCTCGAACCCTGGGAGGCCCTTCAGCGCCTCGGTCAAGCGTCGGCCGGACTCCTCGGTCTTCGCCAGCGCGCGGCGCCAGGCCTTCGGGTCCTGAACGATCTGGATCTCGGCCCTCACCTGGTACTTGCCGGGCTTCGTCGCCCTCGTGGTCCCCACGACCGGTCCAGGCACGGGACCTCGTGCGATCTCCTTGCCGTCCGGCCCGGTGATCCGGATCTCGAGGACCTCGCGCGGATACCCCGCCGCCTCGAGCGCCTCCAGGTCCTCGAACGACACCTCGGCCTTCGCGGTCACCCGCATCCCGGGCTTGACCTGCGTCGGCTCGACGGTGACCTTGGGCTGCGCGCGGTGCGTCGAGGGGACGGAGCGGTCCTCGCCGGTCTCGGGGTCCTCGACGGGGACGTCCTTCCCCAGCGCGCCCTCGGCCACCTTCCCGCCCGTGGACGGGTCGGTGATCGTCACCTGGATCTTCACGCCCGCGCGGTTCCAGGTCTCCAGGTCGGTGACGAGGATCCTCCCGCCGACCTCCTGCTTGCCGTCCTCGTCGGTGACGACGACGTCGGGGAGGAACACCGCGACCTGCTTGCGTCCCTTCTCGTCGCGCGCGGTGAACTCCACGTGCGGGACGGCGCCGGTCTTCGGCGAGAGGCCCGTGAGGACGACCGGCGGCGTGGTCCCCTGGTTGGGCCCCGTGGGGACGGCCTTGGTCGTGCCGCGGAACGAGGGGGTCTCGCGCTTCTTGCCGCTCTTCGTCGGGTGGAAGCCGACCACGAGGATCTCCGGTCCGCCGTCCGTCAGTCTCCCGAGGACGGGGACGTCCTTCCCGTGGCCCGGGACCACGGGGATTGGCTCCTTGCGCCCCGCGTCCGCGACGGCCACCGGGACGCCCGCCGCGTCCGAGTCCACGTGGTAGTCGGCGGTCGCGCCGATGAGCTGCACCGAGACCGGGCGGTCGCCCGACGCGCAGAAGTCGTAGCGGCTCCCGCCGAGGCCCTCGATCGACTCGATGACGTCGGCCTCGGCCGCTGCCACGATCCGGACCTCGTTGCCCGCCCCGCCGGACTCCGCCTTCTTCCGCGGATCGGGGAGCGGAAAGCCGGTCTTGTCCTTGAATGTCTGAGAGCCACACTCGCAGCAGTAGCGGTCCGTCGCCTTGTTGATCCGCTTCCAAAAGAACTCGAATTGGCCCTTCGTGACGCGGAGGCAGGAAACCCTGGTTTCGGAGTCCCAGGATCCCTCGCCGGAACCCGAACCGCTTCCGCCCTGTCCCGTTCCGCCAGAGACCGACCCGCTGGCGCTCGCGGCGGTGGATGTCGAGCTGCCCCGCTGTGAGGAGGCTTCGCTCGATACCTTTCCGGAACTACCGAAGATCCAGTGTTCGAAGATGCCAGCGTCCCAGTTGCCGCAGTTGTGGCGCTCCAGGTTGCTGCAGGAGGCCTGGGCGTCCTTGGCCCGGTACATCAGGAACCAGAAACCGTCGACGGCGCGCGCATCCGCCCAGTCCTCGGAGCCCACCGCGGCTTCGAAGTTGACCATGTTCGTGAAGGCCCCCGGGTCGTCGATGTCGAGCCAGCTCCAGTCGTCGTCCGTGACCCAGATCGCCCAATGGCTGTAGACGACCTCCACGGGGTGTATGCAGGGTGAACACGCCCCGCAGGTGTGGACCATGTCGCTGGGTTGCAAGGCGTCTTCTGGGGGCGGCTGAGGTCTCTCCTGAGCCGCATCCCGGAAGCCCTCGCCCCTTAGGGCCTTCGCCCGGAACTCCTCGCCTTCGCTGCGGTGGGCCTCACGCTGCTTCTCATCCAGGTTGTATTGGTCGTCCAGGTCCGCCGTCGCCTCGCCGCACATCGCGACGAACAGCGCCGCAATCGCCAGGCTCTTCACGATTAGGTTCCTCATGGTGGTGCTCCTCTACTTCTTGTGCTTGCCATCGATCGGGGTCGAGGAGGGCTCGGCGCCACACGCGGCCTCGCTCTTCTCCTTCCCCGGCTTGCCCACCGTTGGGCCGGTCTTGTTCATCGTGCCGCCGGTCGGGCTCGCGACCGTGGTCGTCTCCCCCGCCGGTGCAATGGGCGCGTTTGATGCCTGTCCGTCGGTTCCCGCGAGCGGCACGTATCCGTGCTCGCCGACCTCGAACGGCGCCTCGCCGGAGGCGACTTCGACTGTCCTCGCCGCGGAGGACCTCACCTCAAACTCGCCGGTCGCGGCGCCGATCATCGATCCCGCGGGGGCCTTCGTCGGGGCCGCGAGGAGCAGGGCCCCCGCGAGCCCCGCCCCCAGCGCGATGCGTGTCCAGTTCCGCATGGCATGCCTCCTCTTGTACGTGGCGAACTACTTCCACTTCTTCTGGATGTACCCGAAGAACCGCTCGACTGCCGGCAGCGGCTCGCGGTAGCGCCGCGACATCTCGGCGGCCGTGAGCGCACCGGTAAAGTTGATCCGCGTGGTCCCACCAGCCCGGACCGTCACGCGCCCGATCGCGAATGTCGGGGACGTCCCACGGTGGAGCATCCACACGTCCGGCAGCTCCTCGGGGTTCGGCCAATGGCGCACGCCGCCGGCGAATGCGAGGTACTCACCCTCCGGGATGCCCCGTGCCTCGAACTTGGTGCCGTCTCGCAGGTCCACCGAGGCGTTGGGTACGAACGGCGCGAGGAAGAACCGCCCGTCGGCTCGGCGAGGGACCAGGAAGATGCCGATGTTCATCGGGGCCTTCCCCCTCTCCTTCTTGTCTGCTCCGAGTTGCGACACTGTCCTCCCGGCGATGGAGAAGTTCACCTCCCCCTGGACGATCCCCGTCCGCGCGGGGAGCATGAGCGCCACGGCCGCGCGCCCCCCCGGCGTCACCTCGATCGGCGTCCCCGCCTTTCCCGACGGATGGAGGACCACGCCGTCTGCCACCGCGGCGACGTACCACTTCCCCGGCGGCAGATCGGCGACCTCGCAGGTTCCGTCCGCGGCGACCTCCTCCGAGCGCCACGACAGGTCGTAGACGAACGTCTCCTTCGCGAAGACCTTCGTGTCGTCGTCCTCGGCGCAGACCGGCGCGAGGTAGACGCGCCCGCTTCGCGCGATCGCCTTCCCCGAGGCGTCGACGAGCGAGCAGGCGACGCTCCCCTTTCCGCGCACCAGCTCGACGTCCGCCTCGACCGCCTCGCCGGCCTTCTTCACCTCGCCGACGAAGAAGCCCGTGAGGCCGTTGCCGTCGTCGGCCAGGAGGACGACCCGCTCGCCGACTTTCTCCTGGTGCGGCCAGCGGGCCACCCCGTCCTCGTCCGTCGTCGAGAACCCCCCGCGGTTGACTCGCGGGCCCTCCTGGAAGCGGACGCCCGCGACGGGCTGCCCCTCGAACGTCGCCCGGAGGCGGAACTCGCCGCCGATCCAGGAGAGGTTCAGCTTCCCGAGGTCGAGCGTCCCTCCCGCCTGGACGTACAGGGGGAGGCCGTCGGCCTCCGTGCGGGAGAGGAGCGGGAAGGCGTCATCGGGGTGGCGGAACGAGAGCCTGCACCGCTCGACCCCGGAGAGCGTGATGCGGAACGCCCCGCGGGCGTCCGTCACCGCGGAGCCGACCGCCGGCCCCTCTGCGGGTCCGTCGACGTTGGCCTCGACCGAGACGCCCTCGACCGGCTTCGCGTCCGGTCCGAAGACCGAGCCGGTGATCGTGACGTCCTTGCCTCCATCCGCGCTGGCCGCGAGCGAGGCCATCAGGAACCAGAATGCAACCAGGAAGGCGCGACGCGCCAGACCGAGTGTCGTACCCATGTGTGTTCCTCCTTCTCCGAAGGGCCCCGCGGGTCACATCCGCAGGCGCCGATGGGAGAGGAGTTAGTTCACGACGTCGGCCAGTCGGGGTGGAATCCACCGAAATCGACGGATCCGTCAGAACCGCAAGGAGATCGGTGAGAAACGCGCTCCCGAGGCCGCCGCCGGGGCACCCGAAAAGTGCTGGAAAACCCAGCAGTAGGGTAGGTCGAGTGTGGTGAAATCCAGCAGTTGAGGGGAGGACGGTGTGGGCTCGAGGACCAGGGCTACGCCGGAATAAGGCACGGGTCCGAAGCCCACCCGACTTCGGACCCGCGCGTCGTCCTGGCTAGGGATGTTTCATGCGGGGCTTGGCCCCGTTGCATTCTCTCTTGCGTGTACCCTGTCGACTCGAACCGTGTGGTCATCTCCTGTGCATGGGGAAGACCGGAGGGCGGTTTTGATCAGGAATCCGTAAGAGACTCACAGGCAGTCTGTTGCGTCACGCACCGCTTTCACGCCAGACGTCTCTCTCGCTTGCATTCCGCAAGGCCGTGCATTCTGCAATGCCCGCGCATAGAATGCGTCTCGTCGTCGCAGGGGTGCGTGGATGGCGGACGCAGAGCGCGACCAGGACACGAGGGACCACCAGCTCTCCTCGCTCCGGAAGGAGCGCGAGGTGATGATCCGCCTGCAGCGGATCTCCCACGACCTCTCTGGCGAGCTCGACCTCGGGCGCCTCCTCGAGCGGATCCTCGACGACGCGATCGGCCTGACCGAGGCGGAGCGTGGCTTCCTCCTCCTGCTCGACGCGGGCGGAGAGGCGTGGACGGTCAAGGCGGCGCGGAACTTCGACGGCGAGGAGGTCCGCCGTCCCTCGGCGAAGATCAGCCGCGGGATCCTGAGCCGGATCCTTGAGTCGGGCGAGCCGCTCATCGCGGAGGACGCGGAGCAGGACGACCGCTTCGGCGGGAGCGAGAGCGTCGCGGAGCAGCGGCTGAAGAGCGTCCTCTGCATCCCTCTCCTCTACCGCGGCGAGAAGCTCGGCGCGCTCTACCTCGACAACCGCCACCGCAAGAGCCTCTTCGGCCCCGAGGACTCGAAGCTCCTCGGGAGCTTCGCCGATCAGGCCTCGGTTGCGATCGCGACCGCGCGGCTTCACGAGGCGGTCCTCGAGCGGGAGCGGCAGCTCGCCGTGAAGAACGAGGAGCTGGCGCGGGCGAACGAGCGGCTCGCGGAGCGCGCGGAGCGGCAGGGGGCGGAGATCGGGCGCCTGGTGCTCGAGAAGCAGGAGCTGGAGAGCGCGCTCGGGCTGCGCTTCCCGGAGATCGTCTCGCGGCGCCACGGGCGGATGCGAGAGGCTCTCGGGCTGCTTGACAAGGTGGTCGACTCGACGGTGCCGGTCCTGATCCAGGGGGAGAGCGGCACGGGGAAGGAGCTGTTCGCGCGGGCGATCCACGCGAACGGGCCGCTCGCGAAGGGGCCGTTCGTGAGCGAGAACTGCGCGGCGCTCTCGGAGACGCTCCTGGAGAGCGAGCTCTTCGGACACGTGCGTGGGGCCTTCACGGGGGCGGACCGGGACCGGAAGGGCCTCTTCGAGATGGCCCACGGCGGGACGCTCTTCCTCGACGAGGTCGGGGACATGAGCGAGGGGATGCAGAAGAAGCTGTTGCGCGTGCTGCAGGAGGGGGAGGTCCGGCCGGTCGGCGGCAAGGACCTGGTGAAGGTGAAGGTGCGCATGATCGCGGCAACGAACCGCGACCTCAGGGAAGACGCGCGGACGGGGGAGTTCCGCGAGGACCTCTACTACCGGCTCGCCGTGGTGACGATCCCGATCCCGTCGCTCCGCGAGCGGCGCGAGGACGTGCCGCTGCTGGTGGAGAGGCTGATGGAGCGCCTCTCGGCGGAGCAGGGGAAGCCCGCGCGCTCGGTGCCTGCGTCGGTGATGCGCGCGCTCGAGCGGTACGACTGGCCGGGGAACGTGCGGGAGCTGGAGAACGAGGTGCGTCGGCTCGTCGCGCTCGGGGGCGACGTGATCGCGGAGGAGGACCTCTCGCCGTCGATCCGCGAGAGGCGGATCACGACGTCCTCGGACGGGGCGGCGGGGACGCTGGAGGAGGTGGAGCTGGCGCACATCCGCCGCATGCTGGTGCAGACGGGCGGCAACCTCGCCGAGTCGGCGCGGCTGCTGGGGATCGACTACTCCACCCTCTACCGCAAGATGAAGCGCCACGGCCTCAAGCGGGAGTAGGCCCTGGCCGACCTTCAGTGATCGAGGCCCGATGGAACTCATCCTGGCTCTTCCGGCTTCTCCGTGGGTCGAGTCTGCCAAGGGGCGCCCGCATCCTGCCTGGACGGCGGACGCGGCCGCTCGGTGGCGGACTCGACCCACTGAAATGCCGGAAGCGCCTAACAATGCAATGCGTTCTTACAGCATGGTGGGACGATTGCCTGCGGCCGTAGGTAGGCGTCGCGACCCCCTCGCTGCCTCACGGGAGCCGACCTACGCTAGGCAGCCGTTCGAGACCTGCTCGCGCACGAAGCTGCGGATTGCGGCCTGCTGGGTGGTCTCCATCTCGACGAAGGCGAGGCCGAGGTCGTAGACGGGCTCCCCCGCGACCTGCTCGCAGCGCGCCACGCGCGCGCGCATCCACATCGGAGGGGCAGTCGGCTGCAGGCGCAGCGCGACCTTGAGCTCCTCCCCCGCCGGGAACGTGCTGTCCACGCGTACGCGCGCGCCCGTCTCGCAGAGGTCCTCCGTCTGGGACTGGCGCGTCGGGGCCCACATCTTCCCCGTCGTCGGCTCCTTGTAGAAGAAGTCGAGTCGCGCCGGGACGCGGATCCCCGTGCGGCGCTTCGCGGAGTGCACGTCGCGGTTCGCGAGCGCCATGCCGATCCCGTCGAGGACCCGGTCCACCGTGTACGGGCGCATGACGTTTCCTCGCGCGCCCGCCTGGAAGAAGCCGCCCAGCAGGAACTTCCTCTCGAGCGTGTGGCTCACCACGACGCGGGCCGTCGGGATCTCCTTCAGGAGCTCCTCGATCGCCTGAAGCGCCGTCGGACCGCCCTTGACCTTGGGCGCGGCGTCCATGTCGATGACCGCGAGGCTCGGGGAGAGCGTGCGGTAGAGCGGGACGAGGGAGTCGGAGTATTGGGCGTCCGTCCAGACCTTGAAGCGGGACCCGGCGACGCAGGTGCGGAAGTCCTCGCGATCCGACTTCCGGGAGTCGATCAGGACGATCGGGATCCTCTCCGTGCTCAACATTCCCTCACCTCCAGCTCCCCAACTTCCCCCCCTGAGCACAGCGATGATGCCCTACGACTCCCCCCGGGGACACCAAGATCACATACGTGCGCTCACCACGGTGCGCGATCCCCTCTTGATGGGACCGCAGGGTTCGGGGACAATCGGCGGACCATGGGTGAGAAGGAATCGACGCACGTCCCCACCCGGCCCCCCGAGCGCGACGCCAGGCAGGACTCCTCCCACGAGGAGACCATCGTCCGCGTCGACGAGAGCGCGGGCGGGAGCGCCGACTCCCTCACCATCGTCGGCGCCGCCTCGCGCGTCCCCCAGCCCATCGGCGCGATCCTCCAGTGCCCGGGCTGCCGCGCGAACTTCAACGTCCTCAACTGGTCCGCCACCCGCGTCGTCCCCTGCCCCTCCTGCAAGGCCCCCCTCTCCCCCGCCCCGTACGATGCCACGCTCGACGCCTCCACGCTCCCCGCGCGCCCCGACGAGCTCGACACGCGCGACCTCGCGGGCCGCCCCTTCGGCCGATACCGCCTTCTCGAGGAGGTCGGCCGCGGCGGCATGGGCGTCGTCTGGAAGGCCTGGGATACCCAGCTCAAGCGCGTCGTCGCCGTGAAGCAGGTCCTCCCCGACCGCGCCGGGCCCGAGTGGGTCGAGCGGTTCCTCCGCGAGGCCCAGAGCGCCGCCCGCCTCCGCCACCCCTCCGTCGTCGCCATCCACGACGTCGGCGTCGTCGACTCGCAGCACTACTTCACCTGCGACTTCGTCGAGGGGACCTCGCTCGAGGCCCTCGCGAAGACCGCCCTCCCCGTCCGCCGCGCCGTCGAGCTCGTCCGCGCCGTCGCCGAGGCCCTCGCCGCCGCCCACGCGCAGGGGATCGTCCACCGCGACGTGAAGCCCGGAAACGTCCTCGTCGACGCCGCGGGCCGCCCCTACGTCACCGACTTCGGCCTCGCCAAGGATGTCGCCGACGAGCACCGTGTTGCCCTCACGACCGAGGGCGACATCGTCGGCTCCCCTGCCTACATGAGCCCCGAGCAGGCCCAGGGGATGGTCGACGGTGTCGGCCCCGCGAGCGACCAGTTCTCCCTCGGCGTCGTGCTCTACGAGCTCCTCACGGGCCGCCGCCCGTTCGACGACCACGGCATCCCGAACCTCCTGCGCTCCATCCAGGAGCGCGACCCCGTGCGCCCCTCCGCCGCCAACCCGCGCGTCCATCCCGACCTCGAGACGGTCTGCCTCAAGGCGATGGAGAAGGACCCCGCGAAGCGGTACGCGGCGATGGACGAGTTCGCCGCCGACCTCGGCCGCTGGCTCGACGGGGAGCCGATCCACGCGAGGCCCGTCGGCCCGCTCGCGCGCCTCGTGCGGAAGGCCGCGCGCCACAAGGCGGTCTCCGCGATCCTCGCCGCCGCGCTGGTCGTCTCGCTCGGCGCGGGCGGTTCCGCCGTGCTCTCCCGGCGAAGGGCGGTGGCCGCGGAGGCGTCCGCCGAGGAGCTCCTCGCGAAGTCCCGCGCGGTCTCGAAGGTCTTCGCGCGCTGGTCGCAGCTCGCCCCCGCGATGCGCGATCTGGAGGGGATCGGACGGGACGTGACGCTCAGCGGCTCGGAGCGGTCCGCGCGTATCGACCCGCCCTGGGCGCGCGTGCAGGCCTTCCTCCGCGAGACGCCCTCGGACTCCGCCTCCCAGGCCGCTGCGCTCGCCCTCGCCGGGTTCGCGCGCGACCTCTGCGGCGCCGAGGCCGCGGCCGCGGACCTCTTCGCGAGGGCCTCCCGCACCGACCCCGACGTCCCCTATGGCGCGCTCCTCGAGGCGCTCTCCCTCTTCTCGCGCTACGTCGGGGCCCAGCAGATGCCCGCCGTGACCACGATGGGGAGCGGACTCGTTTTCGACCCGACGCCCGGCGAGTCGGGCGAGATGGCCGCGTGGCGGAAGCGCATCGAGGCGCTCCTTGCCGAGGCGGAGCGCTGCCGCATCTGGGGTCGCGAGGGGGCCGAGGACTTCGCCGCCGCGGTCCGAGGGCTCCGCGCGATGCAGGGAGGGCGCCTCGAGGAGGCGGAGCAGGCCCTGACGCTGGCGCTCTCCGGGCCCGACCTCCGCGCCTTCGAAACGGGGCTCCTGCTCGCGAGGTCGAAGGCGCGCTACCTGCGAAAGGACTTCGACGGGGCGCTTGAGGACATGGCGCTCGTCCTGCGCGTGCGCGAGCGCGATCCCGAGGCCTGGTACTTCCAGGGGGAGGTCGCCAGCGGGAAGGCCCAGGAGATGGCCCTCCGCGGCGAGGACCCGCGCCGCGTCCTCGATGGCTCCATACGCGCCTACGACGTGTGCGTGAGCCTCGACCCGGAGAGGTCGAGCGCGCGCAACTCGCGAGCGGTCGCCTGGGCGTCCCTGGCCGATCACCTCGCGTCGAAAGGCGAGGACCCCTCGCTGGCCTTCGACCGCGCGATCGAGGACTACGGCGAGGCGATCCGCCTCTTCCCGGACGCCGCCTCCCCGCGCCTGAACCGCGCGTTCGTCCTCCAGCGCCTGGCGCGCCACCAGGCCTCCCGCGGCCAGGACCCCCGCGCGGCGATCCAGGGCGCGATCAAGGACGCGAGCGACGCGCTCGCGATCGACCCGTCGAGCGCGAGCGCGCTCAACAACCGCGGGATTGCCTACATCGACCTGGGCGAGGCGGAGTCGGAGCGCGGCACGGACCCGAGGCCGACCTGGAAGAAGGCGATCGCCGACTTCGACGCCGCCTGCGAGAAGGACCCTCGCCACGCCGACGCATGCGGGAACCGGGGGCTCGCGTGGCTCGACATCGCCAACTGGGATGCCTCCCGCGGGATCGACGCGCGGGGCTCGTACGGCAAGGCGCTCTCGTCGTACGACGAGGCGATCGGCATCGACCCCGACAACGCGGGGTTCTACAACAGCCGAGGCGAGACGCGGCGGGCCTCGTCGGAGTTCCTGGCGGACTCGGGGGGCGACCCGAGGAAGGACCTCGAGGCGGCCATCGTGGACTTCGGCGAGGCGATCCGCCGCAACCCGACCCACCTGGGCGCCTATCTGAATCGAGGAAATGCGCACGCCGACCTGGGCGAGCACGAGGCGGATCGCGGCGGAGACCCGCGGCCGCACTACGATCGCGCCGTGGCGGACTTCGACCAGGGGCTCCTGATCAACCCGGAGTCGATGTCGGCCTACAACAACCGCGGTCTGGTACGAAAGTCGCTCGGCCGCTGGCTCGAATCACGGAATCTGGACCCGCGCGAGGCTCTGGGCAAGGCCATCGGGGACTTCGAGCAGGCCCTCGCGCGGAACCCGCGTTCGACGGACGCGCGCCTGAACCTCGCGATGACGCGCGTCGCGGTCGGAAACGCCGAGGAGGCGCGCGGAGGAGACCCGCGAGGCCACTACGAGAAGGCCGCCGAGGACTGCACCGAAGCGCTCGAGCGGAACGGAGAGAACGCGGAGGCCTTCAACTCGCGCGCGATCGCCTGGGCGAGCCTTGGGGACTTCGAGACGGCCGAGGGGCGCGACGGGAGCGAGGCGTACGCGAAGGCCGTGGCTGACTTCGGCGAGCTGTTGAAGCGGAATCCCGAGCACGCACTCGCCTACCGCAACCGCGGCAGCGTGCGGGCGAACCTGGCCGCGTCGCTGGCGGCGCAGGGGAAGGACGCGCGCGGCGTGTATCGCGAGGCGATCGCGGACTTCGGCGAGGCGCTCCGCCGCAATCCGGGGTACACGACGGCGTTCTCCGCCCGCGCAGACGCCTGGACGGAGGTCGCCCGCGCAGAGGAGAGAGTCGGCGAAGACCCTTCGGGGTCGCTCGCGAAGGCGATGGCGGACTACGATGCGGCGCTCGCGCGCAACCCGTCGTACTGGCAGGCGCACGTCGGCCGCGGGGAGGTCCTTGAATTGCGCGGTGAGCCGCTCAAGGCCGTGGAGGCCTACGAGGCCGCGCAGAAAGTCCTCGGCGAGCGCGACCCGAAGATCGACGATCGGATCCGCCGCGCCCGCGAAAAGGCGGGCCTCCCCCCCGACGCCGAGCGGTAGACCTTCGCGCGACTCCAACTTCCGGAATCACGATGACCGGAACACTAGGGCCCGCTCGCAACGAGACGGAACGCCGCCTTCGCGCCGGGCGGGACCTCGGGGATCGGCTCGAAGCGCAGCCCCGGGATCCCCTGCGCGGCATCGTGAACGGAGTCCGTCACCAGGATCTCCCAGGCCTCGGAGATGTCCTCCCCGAGCTTGCTCGCGGCGTTCACCTCGGCGCCGAACACGTCCTGGTCGCCGATCCGGAGCATCGGCCCATATCCCAGGCCGACGCAGAGGAGGATCTTCTCGGCCTCCGACCGGTCCACGTTGTAGGCGCGGAGGGCGTCGTGCATCGACACCGCGCAGTCGATCGCCTTCGCGACGTTCCGGAAGATGACGAGCATGCTGTCCGCCTCGATCTTGAGGAGGATCCCGTCGTGGCGGTCGATGCAGGGCACGAGGACCTTCTGCGACTCGTGGATCACCTGCAGGAAGTGGATGATCCCGAACTCGGCGACCGCACGCGAAAACCCCGCGAGGTCCGTGAACATGACCGCCCAGGTCTCCCCGAACAGGTCCCAGATCCGCCCGTCGATCGCCTCCTTGTCGGCCCCCGGCTGCACCCGCTCCTCGATGAGCTTCTCCAGGCGGTCCTCGGAGGCCGAAAGCCCGATCTGTCGAACGTAGGACATGCGCACCCCTTCGTCTACGGCAGCGAGCGAAGCGTAGAGGGCGGGCGGAGAGTTGTCAACCGAGGTCGATGGGGACGGGCGCTTCCTCTCAGTGCCCCAGTCGCTCCAAGAACGGCCCCCATCGGGCGTCGTCGTGGAGCGGAAGGAGGTCGGCGTCCTCAGCGACGTGCTTCCGGTCCTTCCAGCCGAGGTCGGCGGCCGCAGCGAGTTGAGAGAAGGCCTCGTCGCGGAGGCGCGCCGCCTCCGCGGGGTCGATCGGCCGCGGTTCGGACCCCGGCGCGGCCCGCCCGACCGAGGCCAGGGCGTAGATGCACGCCAAGTTGTATCGTACGTTGACCAGTACGATTCGGAGGGACTGTGAGTCTGGCGCCCCTTCGCCCGCGTCGCGCATGGCCTGCTCGAAGAGAGGCCGGGCCGCCTCGTAGTCGCCCAGCGTGACCCGCGCGAACGCCCGGTCCGCCGTCCGTGCCCAGCCTGGCTTGTCACTCTCGAAACGCTCCGCGGCGGCTCGCGCCCGATCGAGCGAGGCCTGGAGGCGAGCGTCCGCCCCCCCGCGCAGGGAAATTGCCTTCTCGTAGGCGGCGACGGCCTCCACCGGGCAGCCGATCGACTCGAAGACCCGTCCGAGGTTCGACTGCGCCGTCCAGAACCGCGGGAAGCGGCGGATCGCCTCCTGGAGATCTGCCAGCGCCCCCTCGGCGCAGGCGGAGGAATCCACTCCGCGTTGCTCCCTCGCCTCGCCGAGGAAGAGCTTCGTCATTCCGCGGTTGCACAGCGCGAGGGGCGAGCCTGGATTCGACCGCACGGCTTCGTCGAGATCGGCGATTGCCCTTTCGTACTCCGGGCAGGGGTCTTCATTCGCCTCCTCTTCGACCCCTGCGAGCAGGCCGTAGGCGTAGGCGCGGTTCAGCCGGGCGGTCGCCGTGTCGGAGTCCCGCGCAATCGCCGCCGTGAAATCCTCGATCGACTCCCTCAGTAGCGCGCGCTGGTCGCGTCCGGGCGGGGCCGCCTCGGCAAGGCGCGCGCGGGCGAGCCCGCGGGCCATGGACGACACTCCATGGAAGGGGGTAGCCTCGATGGCCCTCGCGAATGCCTCGATCGCCCGATCGAGCGATGCCGCGGGTGTTTCGCCGCGGACCTCCTCCCACTCCCCCCGCGACAGCCAGACCATCCCCACGCCGTGGTGCGCGTCGGCGAAGGCCCCCTCGATCTCGAGCGCCTGCGCGAAATCGGCGAGCGCCTGGTCGTAGTCCCCCGTCGGGTCCTTTCCCTGCTGGGCCAGGGCGTCGCCCCGGAACCGATGGGCCATACCCCGGTCGTACCACGAGTTCGCCGCTTCCGGCGCGATCCGGATCGCGGCGTCGAGGTCCGCGACCGCGTGCTCGAAGTGCGGGAGCGACTCCTCGCCGCGGATGGAGAGCGCCTCGCCGAGGCGGATGCGCGCGAGGCCGCGGTTCGCGTAGGCGCTCGCCTCCTCGGGGGCGATTGCGATCGCCGCGTCGGCGTCTGAGATCGCCCGGAGCAGCTCCCCGTCCGGGTCGCCTCCGCGCATCTGGATCGCAACCGCGAGGGCGCAACGCGCGTTCGCCCGATCGAGCGCGATCACGGGGTCCGACGGGTTGCGCCGCGCTGCCTCGGTGTAGTCGAGGATCGCCGCCTCGAGGAGCGATTGCGGATCCCCGCCACGCCGCTGGCAGAAGGACGCCAGCGCGACGCGCGCGTTGCCGCGACCGACGAACGCGTCTACCAGGTCGGGGTCCCTCTCGTTCGCCTCCGAGAACGTCGCGATCGCCCTCTCCAGCGCGGGCGTCGGGTCGCGTCCGTCGACCGCCGTCTCCGCGCCCAACGCATGTTCGACCAGCCCCCGGTACGCGTAGGCTCGTGCGGAGTCGGGTCGCCGCGCGATCACCGCCTCCATGTCCTCTCGGGCCCCGGCGAAATCGCCCCGGAGGTATCGCGACTTCCCGCGCGCGAGGAGGAGGATGCCCCTCGCGGCGCGCAGCTCGACGGCGGGGATCGCGCGCGAAAAGGCGGCCTCGGCCGCGGCGTAGTCCCCCGTCTGCATCGCGCGCACCCCGGCGAGGGCCGAGAGGCACGCCCCCGCCCCCTCCTGACCCCAGATGGGGGCCTGCTCCGCCTCCGCAAGGAGGCGTTCGACCATGGCGCGCCCCGCTTTCTCCGCGGCCGATTCCCCGGACGCGGGGCCGACGTGGAACCCGGTTACGCCCGTCAGGACCGGCGGGAGAAGCCGCCCCTCGACGAGCTGGGCGGAGTAGGCGAGCGCGCGGAGGAGCGCCCCGTACGGAACGTCGGGATCGGCCCTCGTCGCCTGCTCCATCCATTCCATCCCCTCGTCGGAGCGGCCGGCGAGGACGCGCGCCCATCCGGCGAGCGCCTTCATCGTCGCCTGCGACGTCGCGTCCGCGGGCGTCTCCTCGACGAACCGCTGGATCGCGGGCCACTCGGCCGCCAGGCGCGTCCGCCTTTCGCGCGAGGGGAGGCTGGACGCGGTCGCCCACCGCTCCATCCGCTCGAGCGCCTCCTGGACCTGGGCCCAGCGGCCGAGGACGGACGAGACGATCGCCGCCTTGCGGAGGAGCGCCTGGGCCGCGGCCGCCTTGCGCGCGATCGCGTCCCGCTCGGCGGCGTCCCGGGTCCTCTGCCGCTCCCGGTCCGCCTCCCGGGCGTGCGAGACGAGGAGGGAGAGGACGAGGGCGGACCCCAGGAGCACGGCGACCGTGCTCGGGATCACGACGACCCGGTGCTTTGCCAGTCGGCGCATCAGCCTCGACGCGGCCGACAGCGGCCTCGCCTCGATCGGCTCCCCGTCGAGCCAGCGTCCGAGGTCGGAGGCCAGGGCGGCCATGTCCGCGTACCGCCGCGCGGGGTCCTTCTCGAGCGCCTTGAGGCAAATCGTCTCCGCGTCGCGGTGGACGCGCCGGTTCCGCTGCGACGGCGGGATCGGATCCGCCTCCACGATGGCGTTGAACAGGTCGCGCAGCGAGGCCCCCTCGAACGGCATGTGTCCGGCGAGCAGCTCGTAGAGGACGACGCCGAGGGAGAACTGGTCGCTCGCGGGGCCGATCCGCCCGGGGTCGGCGAGGGTCTGCTCCGGGCTCATGTAGGAGGGGGTTCCGACGACCTCGCCGCTCGCGGTAAGTGCGGCGTGGGTCGCGAGGTCGGCCTCGCGCGCAAGCCCGAAATCGGCGACGTGCGCGCGCCCCGCCGCGTCGACGAGGACGTTGGACGGCTTCACGTCGCGGTGGAGGACCCCGGCGGCGTGGGCGGCGGCGAGAGCCTCGGCGACCTCGCGGACCCAGGCGATCGACTGGCGCGGGGGAAGTCCGTCCGCGCCCGCCGCCTTCAATCGCCGGTCGATCGACCCTCCGTCGACAAACTCGCTCGTGTAGTAGTGCTGCCCCTCGTGGACGCCGACGTCGAACACGGCAACGATCCCGGGGTGGCGGAGCTTCGCGGCGAGGCGGGCCTCCTGCATGAACCGCTCGACGCGCGCGACGTCGATGTACGCCTCGGCGAGGATCTGCTTCAGGGCGACGATGCGCTTGAGGTCGGTGTCCCACGCCTTCCAGACGACGCCCATGCCGCCGCGCCCCAGCTCGGCGAGGAGGCGGTAGCGGCCGAAGGGGCGTCCCTCCGGGCAGGGGGCGGCCTGGGGCGCGCGCGCCGCGTCGGCGGAGATGGTCGGGTGCGTGGGGTCGATCGTCGGATGCGTGGCGGGGTCGAGGCGGATGGTCTCGCGCTGCGAGTCAGGAGGTTCGGGCGTCCCGGCCTCACTCGGCATCGCGTTGGGGGGCGTCTGGGGCATGCGGGCTCCGGGGAGTCGAGTCCTCGGAGCGTACCCCGACGGAGACTGGAAGTCGACCCGGATTCGAGCTCGGCGGGGGAACTGGACGCATCACCGGTGCTTGCACATCACGAACCGCAGCTCGGTCGACTCCCGCCCGTCCTCGTCGACGACCTGGGCCGTGATGGCTTGCTGGGCCACACGGCACAGGACGTAGTGGTGGAACTTCATCGCCAGGTCGCCCTGCTGCATTCGCTCAGGGTGCACGTCGTATAGGTGCGCCCCGCCTCCGCCGGTCACGACGTACCGCACGCCGTCGCGCACCGTCGTGTAGAAGTGGTGGTCGTGTCCGCAGATCGCCGCGCAGAACTTCAGTTGCACGAGGAGGGGGTGGATCCGCTGCTCGATCACATCCGCCGCGGCCTCGCGATCCCCCTTCACGCTGAACGGGGGGTGATGGAAGACCGCAATGTTGTGCACGGAGGTCGACGCCGAGGCCCTCTCCTTGAGCCAGGCAAGTTGCCCCGGGTCGGAGAAGGCGGAGTTCGAGTCCAGGAAGTAGAAGTGGACCCCTCCGAGGACCCGTTCCCAGGGCCCCTGGTCGCATCCAAACTCCTCACGGAAGGCCTCGCCGTCTGCGACGTCATGGTTTCCGGGGACCGGATAGTACGCCATGCGCTGGCGAACTCCGAACGTCGCCTCGCGGAACGCTTCCAGGTCCCCCTCCCGACCGGAGAAGAGGTCTCCCGTGGACACCACGAATCGTGCCCCGCTCTTCGCGATCCACTCGCAAAGCCTCGCGTGCGTGTCCGGATTGCCGATGCTGTCGCCGTACGCGACGAACCGGAAAGGGACGGCGATGGCCGCGTCGCGCTCGGGAGAGGGCGCGACCGAGCGCCCGGGCAGCTCGCCGTGGTAGTGGAGGATCCCCGCCAAGAACGGGTGCCGCTCGAACTTCGCCCTCCACGCCGTCGCGTCGTAGCTCCGCTCCCAGAAGATCTTGCCCGATGCGAACCCGTCGACGAGGGGCCGGAGCTGCGTGAAGTAGGCGGTCCAGACGAGGCACCCTGCGAGAAACGCCGCGGCGAGCGCTTGCGTACTTCGCCTGCGGCCAAGGGCGACGAGCCCCCAGAGGGCAAGCCCCGACGCGGCCGCCGATCCAGACACGGCGAGCACGGGATGGACCGTCTCGAGGACGACGAGCACCCAGCCCGCCGCGAGACCGGCGAGGAGGATGACGGTCAGGCTGAGGAACGCGGGGACACCGAGGAGGACGCGGCTCCAGGGGCCCCGGGCCATCTGGACCATCGCCCTGGCCGCCAGCAGTGCGACCGGGAGGAGGATTGGGAGAAGATAGTGGGCCTGCTTGCCGGGGACGAAGCAGAGCACGACGAAGGGCAGGACCGCGCTCAGGAGGAGGAACCTCCATGGCGACCCCCATCCCTCCGACCGCCGGGCCCACTCGTTCGCGACCGCGGCGGGGAGGAAGAGCGCGAGCAGGAAGTGCTTCTGGGGGACCTCTTCGAGGTACCACCAAGCCGGCTCGAAGTGCCTCGCCGTGGCCCCTCCCACCGGCTCGACCCCGAAGGGAAGGAAGAGCTGGTCGCGGAGCACCGGGAGGGTCTCGGGGTGGAAGAGGAGCAGATAGAGGTGCCAGCTCGTCCCGAGGAGGAGCCCCAGGAGGACGATGCCCCACAGGCGGAGGTCGAGGAAGACGCGGGCGCGACGCTTGGCGACGGCCCAGGCGGCGAGCGGCGCTCCGACGAAGAGGAAGGCCGGCGTCGCCTTGGTGAGGAACGCGAGGCCGAAGAGGACCGCCGAAAGGAGCCCCATGCCCCAGGAGCCCCGTCGCGCCGCCCGGTAGCCGCAGAGGAGGGAGGCGCCGCAGAGAAACGCCAGCAGCATCTCGAACTCCCCCCTGCGTCCCTCGCCAACGAATCCGTACGTGAGGACGAGAAGGGCCGCGGCGACCAGGGCCTCCCGGGGCGCTTTCATCTCGCGCCCCCACGCGAAGAGCAGGAGGAGGATGCCGATCGCCGAGATCGCCGACGGCAGGCGGAACGCCCAGAGCGCGAATCCTCGACACGCCCGACACGAGAGGCTGGAGAGCCAGTAGAAGAGGGGAGGCTTGTTGACCCGCGGGGCGCCGGCGTACCGGGGCATCAGCCAGTCGCTGGTCTCCACCATGGTGCGGACGATGGACTCGCAGCGCTCCTCGGCGTTGAGGTGTGTCGGCGACCGTCCGAGTCCGGCCAGCAGGACGGCGGCGCCTCCGAGGAGCACCGCGATGCGCCATCGCGCGGGAACCGTCCCCGCCGGGATCGTGTCATTGGGGTCGACCGCGGGCACGCCTGACTCCAAGGAGGAGACTGGACCGGTTGCGCCGTGGGGTGGGTTCATCCCAGCGCAAGAGCGGGCAGGCTAAGTAGCGTCCACTAAGTTTCCCGGGATACACCAACCAGCTCGACTTGGAGTCGCGCGCGTAAGCGCGCGGTGGATCACGCCCGTAAGGGCGTGCGACCGCAGGATCACGCCCTTACGGGCATGATCCACCGCGCCC
>ORMF012539393.1_pt1 | contig 65156 bp, 43 predicted proteins | sample 1779871 | NCBI WGS metagenome assembly ORMF01 (sample SAMEA104232316, study PRJEB22302) | groundwater metagenome | biome: forest; feature: aquifer; material: groundwater | place: USA | collected 2011-08-07 | depth 5.4 m | reverse complement strand
GAGTTATCCACTTATCCACACTATTAGCAAAGAGAAAGAAAAAGGGAGCCAAAAAGAAAGAGAAAAGCTGCTACTATTTTTAAACAAAAAGAGGACATTTCTAAATTGCACAAAAGAGGACATTTCTAAATTGCGTTGACACGCTTGGCCAAGCGGCTTGACGCCTACGAGAAGTCTCGAGTAGACTACGCCACTTTCAATATGCCTAAAGCGTCGTCTTCAGATACGTATTACTTATATTCCGACGGCGGGGCTCGGGGAAATCCGGGACCTGCGGCTATAGGTATTATGATCTGCGACAAGGATGGTCATCCTGTAGAAGAGCATAGCGATTACATAGGAGAGGCTACGAATAATGTTGCGGAGTATTGTGCTCTTATTGCTGTTTTAGAATTGGCCAAACAGCTGCAGCTTTTAAATTTCAAGCTCGAGGTCCGTATGGATAGCGAGCTTGTTTGCCGCCAGGTTAAGGGCGAGTATCGGGTTAAATCGCCGGAGCTAAAAAAACTCTACCAGGCAGTAAAAGAAGTCGAAGCAGAATTTGATTCACTTAACTATGAGCATGTTCCCCGGACTCATCCTGCCATTCGCCGTGTGGATAAGTTGCTAAACATAAAACTGGATGAAAGCACCTGAGGTTTTTATGCCCATGGAATGGATATTAATCGCGCTAATCGGGACTTTAGCCGGCGTACTTAGCGGGCTTTTGGGTGTCGGTGGCGGGCTCGTAATCGTTCCTCTTTTGCTTTTTGTAGCAAAATTAGACATCCATCAAGCTGTCGCAACCTCGCTTGTGATTATTGTTCCAACCGCTGCCGTAGGCGCTCTGCGGCATTATTGGGCGGGTAACATTGTTTGGCGGCATGTCTTCATTATTACTTTATTTGCCATGGCCGGCGGATTTCTGGGAGCACAAATCGCTACCAGCCTAAGCAGCCAAGTTTTAAAAAATATTTTTGCCATATTTCTTGTCGCCGTCGCTGTACGCATGCTGACGAGCCGTTGATCATGGTCTCATCAAACACGATCAAGGATTCGATGAAAATTCCACCGCTTGATTTAACGAGAGAATACGATGAGATTAAATCGTCCGTTCAAACGCGAATCGAACGCGTTCTTGCGTCCGGACGGGTTATTTTGGGTAAAGAAGTCGAAGAGTTTGAAGAACGCTTCGCTCGATTTTGTGGAGCGAAATTTGCGGTTGGTGTAGCGTCCGGCACGGATGCTTTGCTTCTGCCGCTTATGCAATTAGGAATTAGGCCGGGCGATGAAATTATCACGACCGCGTGGACTTTTGTTGCTACGGTAGGAGTCATTCTTAGGCTCGGAGCCATTCCTCGCTTTGTGGATATTGAATATGCTTCTTTTGCTATGAATCCCAGCCTTCTCGAGAAGGCGTTCAACTCTAAAACAAAAGCCATTATTCCCGTTCATATTTATGGTCACCCTGTGCACATGAAGCCGGTTACGGATTTTGTCGAGAAGCATGGTTTGCCTATTATTGAAGATTGCGCCCAGGCTCACGGTGCCCGTTCGGGGAATAAACCCGTCGGCCTTTTTGGCGAATTCGGCGCGTTTAGCTTTTATCCGACTAAAAATCTGGGCGCCTACGGCGATGCAGGTGCGGTTATTACAAACGATCGTGCGTCGGCTGAGAAAATAAAGCAGCTTCGCATTCATGGGGCAAATCAAAATTATGTATACGATGATTCGTTTGGAATTAATTCCAGACTCGATGAAATCCAGGCCGCTGTCCTCAACGTGAAGTTGGATTATTTGGATTCCTGGAATAAAGCAAGAAAATCCGCGGCTGCTTATTATACGGAACATTTGAACAAGCTCAATTTGCCCGGAGTTGTTTTGCCCTCGGCGCGCGCCGGTGACGATCATGTATTTCATTTGTACACATTGCGTGTAAAAGAAAGGGACAAATTGCTTAATTTCCTTCGTCAAAAGGGAATATCGGCCGGCGTTTATTATCCTAAGCCGGTTCATCAGCAAAACGCTTTTCGTAAGCTGGGGTTTGGCCACATTTCTCTTCCCGAGACGGAACGCGCCGCAACGGAAGTATTGAGCCTTCCTCTGTTTCCGCAAATTACGAGAGAAGAGCAAGATTACGTCATTCACGCCGTAGGTGAGTATTTCAAAAAATGAATACGAACGATACGCCAGAAAAAAAGAACGAACCCGAGCTCCCGAAGGATTCCGCATTTTCCATTGTTACCAAACTTGTCTTTATTCCGCTTATCATTGTCGCGTTGGCGGTCGGGATATTTCTTCTTTTCGGTTGGATGACGTATGATCAAAAGTCTGCCGAAGAATTTTTGGCGGATATAAAAACGGCAACGCCGTCGAAGAAATGGCAGGCCGCTTTTGTATTGGCCGGAAAACTTCGGGATACGAAAGGATTGGGCGACACCGAGCGGCTTTTTCAGGGAATGGCCTCCGTTTTTAACGATAAATCGGATTACGACGAAAAAGTCAGATCTTATCTTGCTATGGCGCTTGGAAATTTGGGTGATAAGCGTGCTGTTCCCATTCTTGAAAATGCCGTTCAAACGGAGACGGCCGGCGATGTTCCCATGTACGCTATGTGGGCGCTCGGCACATTACAATCGAGCGAATCCGTTCCGCTTTTAATTGAAAAAGCGAAAGACCCGGACGCTGCCATCCGCAAAACAGCGCTTTTTGTTTTGGGAACGCTTGGGTCAGCGGAGGCGATACCCGTTCTCAAAGCCGCGCTGGAAGATTCGGAAATTGATATTCGCTGGAACGCTGCCTTTGCTTTGGCTTCACTCGGCGATACGAGCGGCCTTTCGTTAATTAGGCAACTTCTCAATCGAAATTATTTTGAAAATTTTCAGGAAATGAGTTTTCAAGCTCGTTCGGATGCGATAATAAACGCTCTTTTATCCATTGCGCGTTTGAATGACGATTCATTGATTTCTCAAATTGAAAAGCTAAGCCGCGAAGATGCGAGCGTGCAAGTGCGCCAAGCCGCTCACCAGGTCCTTTCGGTTCTTCAACAATAATTGCATAAGTGTATGTAAATAAAAGGCTTGCGTGCTTTATTATAGGTCTTGACTTAACATGAGTACTGTGTAATACTTCCAGTGTATTTAAAAGATAACTAATTAAAGGGGCTACGCGGATACTCCGTGTAAGCCTTTTTTATTAGTGCCAATTTTAAGCAATTATAAAAGTGTTTTTGACCTAGCAAATAAGTCTTCGAGGAAACGATGGGTATGAAAAAGTTAGCAATATCTTTTGTTCTTCAAGCAAATCTCACGCGAGCAAACGTAGTGCGCGCCTTTTCCTGCCTTCTTATTTCTTCCTTTGTTTTAACTCAATGCGCTTTCGCTGTTGCTAATGATGCCCCCGCAGCCCCCGCGTTGAGTCTTGGCAGTTCCGGCGCGCCTGTCCTAAACGTAAACTTAGAATCGCTTGATCATGCACAAGCAGAAAGACAAGTGCGCGATGAAGAAGAGAAGAAAGCCAAAGAAAAGCTTGAGGAATCAAAAATTTTCCCAAGCAACGATAATCCGCTCAGTCTTTTTATAGAATTGCTCGCGAAAGAAAGCAAAAAAGAAAATGTCAGACCAAGCAATGATAAAGAAAAAGAGGAAGAAAATAAACAGCCCTCGGCCGCCGGCGCTGCTTCATCCGTAGTGTCCCGAGGGCTTTCCCTTGCGCCGATCGAGAGATCCGCGTCGATCGAGACAAGCAAAACATCGTCCGGTATTATTACTCCTCCTTTTTTTGCGTCATCGCGCGAATTAACCGTTAAGGAAGAAAAGGTTAAAGAAGCTAAAGAAGAAGATAGGCGCGTTGAACAAAAGAAAAACGAAAAGAAAGAGCGAGAGAACGAACGTAGTATTATTGAAGAAGCCAAAAAGATAGTAAACAAAATTACTTCCGACGATCATCGCGGACGCGTCTCCGATAAAAATTCCGATTATCTTCCGGTTTCAAACGTCCGGAGAGATTTAAAACCCATAATTGAAGGCGTCATGAAAGATAATAAGCCGGGCGCTCTGAAAAATTCTCCGACTATTGTGATGCCGCTATCAAATGTCACGCCTATGCCGGGAGGTGAACTAACCACACCGGTTCCGGATTCCGCCGCGCGTCTTTCCAGCGCTTCCGCAGAATCCAACGCGGATCGCTCCAATCTGCTTCTTATGAATCCGCAGGCCTACACGATGCCGCTCTCTGACATCGTCTCTTCCATCGTTCGTATGTTATCCGGCATCGTTTCTATGACGGGCAATTCCCTATTAATGGGCAGTACAGAAAGTTTGTTTGCACATTCGATCGAACTTTTAAAACAGGATATTGCCCAGGCGCTTCTTCAGATGGCCGATCTTCAAAACGCGGTTGAACAGCTATCTCAGGAACAGCGGGATATTTCGCAGGAATTTGATGCTGAGGTCGCTTTGGTGAACAAATTTGCAAAAGCCCTGGCTGGGCGGAGCGGTGTCACGAAGAACGAACTCAAGAAAATTATTGCGAGTGCTAGGCCCGTTTTTATGGACGACGATTATTTACTACAGTCGCAAAGCATGCTTGTATATATTGAAACGCAACTCACCAAACTAAAAGAAATTCAAACCCGGCGCGCACAATCCCTCGAATTGCTCAAAATGGCCAGTGCCGATCCGAAAGAATTAAAGGCGCAGCTTAAAGAAACATCCCAAATTTTAATCGACGCTCAAGTCCTAAAAAGTCTGGTAAACGCTACCAAAACCCAATTGCTTGAGGTTTTCCGCGATCTGCAAAAATCTCAGGAACGTTTACGTAAGGCTGTTGAGCAAATAAGGGAATTTCGCTCGGAAGCCGTGGAAGATCTTACGAAAGAAGCTGGCGCGGCCAAAGATCATATTTATTTTGTCTACGCTTCGTCTATGGAAGTCCGTGAGCAAACAGACGAATTAAATTCGCTGAGAGAGAAAATCCGGGTAGAAGCCAAAAATAATTATGCCGCTATCGTTGAATATTACGAATTGCTCCGCCAAATCGACACGTCTATTCTGACAAGTCCGGCTAAAGAAGAAATAGAAACATTAAGAAATCATGCCGAAAAACTAATTCCCGAAAAAGAGCACGGCATTATCGAAGAATCTTTGTCGCTTGCAGGCGAATCGGTATGGGAAAATATATTGCTACGCGCTTCCAACATTGAGCTCACCATTAACGCGAATCTGACGAGCCCTGCGAATCAGAACAATTTTGTGGAATTATTCGAACAATTAAAACAGGTTGTTGCCGAAGCAGAACATCTGGCGGCTTCGGAATTGAAGTATGCGGATAACGCAGAAATTGAAACCCGGAACACGGAAGCTCTTGCCAGGGGGCTCGCCCAGAAATTGAAATTGTTTATCGGCTACTCGCAGGAAATTGAGAATCTTCTTGCTCAGCAAGGAATTCTTGTTGATTTGGTAAATTAATCTTTCCTGAAATCTCCAAAAGCTTTTACGCCACACACCTTAAGTCTACTCAATATATAAAAAGTCCTTGTCTAGAACTTAAATTCCAATACAATACCCCTATTATTTTTGCGGATCAAATCCCGCGAAATTTTTTTTGCCATCTTCTTAAACCTTTTAGACAAATGAGTTGAGGTAATTTGTAATGGCTGATGTAAAGCCATCTACGCCTTCTTCGGTCCCGCAGAAAAATCTTGCCAACCAGACCATGGACCGGCGATCTTTTTTCTCCTGGCTGACCTGCGCCTGGCTTGCTTTTACCGCTGCTGTGGCCGTATCCGGCGCAACCATGCTTCGCTATCTTTTTCCGAACGTTTTATTCGAACCGCCTACTCAGTTTAAAATCGGCCCACCCGACAATTATAAAGCCGGTGAAGTTTTCGAAGGCTGGAAAGCTACCTACGGAATTTGGGTTGTGCGCACGGCAGAAATGGTTTACGCACTTTCCACCATCTGTACACATCTCGGTTGCACACCCAATTGGCTTGACGGAGAAAAGAAGTTCAAATGTCCTTGTCACGGAAGCGGCTTTCGTATGTCCGGTATTAATTTCGAAGGTCCTGCGCCTCGGCCGCTCGAGCGTTTCCGGGTATTTTTGGGCGAGGACGGTCAGATCGTTGTAGATAAAAGTAAAAAGTATCAGCAGGAAAAAGGGGAATGGAACGACCCCGAATCTTTCATAAAAGTGTAGGATAGGCAGGTATGGCAGACAAAAATTGGAAAGACAGCATTGTTAATTCTCAGATTTGGAAGTCTATTTTCCGGCACGGCGATCCCGGAAAAGATAAACGAAATCAAGCGCTCGTAGTTCTCAGCAATGTTTTCTTACATCTACATCCGGTTCAGGCCAGAAAATCGGGAATCCGTATGAGTTTTACCTGGTGCATGGGAGGAATTACTTTTTTTCTTTTCCTCGTCGAGACGCTGACCGGAATTCTTCTGATGTTTTATTACCGCCCGGTTGCGGAATATGCGTATAACGACATTGTTGCTCTTCGCGAGCACGTTCCGCTCGGAATTATGCGCGAACTTCATCGTTGGGGCGCGCATGCGATGGTGGTGGCCGTTTGGCTTCATATGTTTCGCGTTTTTATGACCGGTTCTTACAAACCGCCCCGCGAATTTAACTGGAATGTCGGCGTCATCCTTTTGCTTTTGACTCTTCTTTTAAGTTTTACCGGTTACTTGCTTCCTTGGGATCAGCTCGCCATGTGGGCCATTACGGTAGGTTCCAATATGGCCCGTGCTACGCCGTTTCTTGGGCACGAAGGCCCCGGTTCGGCTCTTTTAAAAATTGGCGGTTTTAAACTGATTCACGCCGGAGACGACGTGCGGTTCGCTCTTTTAGGCGGACGCTTTGTGGCCGCCCCCGCGCTGATGCGCTTTTATGTGCTTCACTGTATTGCGGTTCCGTTGATTGCTTCCGTACTGATGGCCGTTCACTTCTGGCGCATTCGCCGCGATGGCGGTATCAGCGGTCCCATGTAATTCGCGTTTTTATAGCGTTCTTTTTGCTCAAAATTTCGAAGGAAACGAATGCAGCAGTTAAAGGATTTGATTAATTCTCTTTCTTCGCCTCAGCTAATTATTACGTCTGGGAGCGTCTTTTTTTTCATTTATCTCTATTTCCGCAAGTTCATGACCAAGCCCGCCATCTCTCTTTTTCTTCTCACGCTTATGGGTGCGTTTTTTGCTTTTAGCATGACCGATCAGAATTTTCGTGTCATTGTTATGAAACCGGATAACGTTCCCATCGTTGCCATGATTTTCCTGATATCGTTTTTTACATGGTTTTCGCTCAGGAGGGCGGTAGAAAACGACGAAGCCTTGTCGGCCGGCCAATTGACCTTTGAAGGGAAGGAAAGCAATCAAAAGCTCTACGTTTGGCCGAATCTCATTTATCAGGAATTTATTTGCAGTATTCTTATCGGCGTGGTGCTTTTGATTTGGTCTATCGTGCTTAAGGCTCCCCTTGAAGAACCGGCCGATCCATCGCTTTCGCCAAATCCTTCTAAAGCGCCTTGGTACTTTTTAGGGTTGCAGGAAATGCTTGTTTATTTTGATCCCTGGCTGGCCGGCGTTGTATTTCCAACGTTGATTTTATTAGGTCTGATGGCCATTCCTTATATCGACAAGAATCCGAAGGGCAACGGCTATTACACGTTTAAGGAGCGTTCGTTCGCTATCACTTTCTTTCTTTACGGGTTTCTTATTATGTGGGTGCTCCTCATTATTATGGGCACTTTTCTTCGCGGCCCTAACTGGAATTTTTTCGGCCCCTACGAAGAATGGTCCGTGCACAAGGTGGTGCCGCTTGTGAACATTAATTTATCCGAAATTATTTATGTACGCTGGTTAAACATGGGTCTGCCGAAATTTTGGGTTGTCCGAGAAATATTTGGGATCCTTGCGACCGTTCTTTATTTAACGATCGCACCTTTTGTTTTGGCTAAGACCGTTCTCAAGCGAATATATATTCAACTCGGCCTTATTCGCTACGCGGTTCTGATGATTTTGCTTCTCCCCATGATCGGTCTTTTACTGAAGATGCTCCTTCGCTGGTCTTTTAACTTAAAGTATATAATCGCCATCCCCGAATACTTCTTAAACGTCTAATGCCTGACGATATCTATAAACTTTATAAAGGCTCCACGCTTCATAAAATATTTGCGGTCGGAAGCGTACTCTTTTTTCTGGGCGTAATTTGGATGATTGCCAGCGATTACAGCCGTGAGTGGAAGCATTTTCAGCGGAAGTTTAATTCGCTTGAAGTGGAAAAGTCGCAAAAAGCGCTCAGTCGAGCTGAAAATAAAATTAAGAAAGATGAGTTTGCTCGTCTCACCGAAGAACTTGCCATAAAACAATCCAATGCAAAAGCACACGAAGACGAAATCCGCTCGGTCAAACGAAGTTTGAATGAAACGAACGACGAGCTTTTTAAAGTTCAGCAGGAATACAGTATCGCTAAATCCTATTTTGAATCAGCTCGCTATGAATTTGAAGAGGCTGGAAAATACGGTCATGTTAATCCTGAACTTGAAAAACATTTCAATGAAATCAAGATTAAGTCTGAAGCGCTCGGTCAAGAGGTGCGGGAAATAGAATCGGGAAAGAACGCGCTTGAAGAGCGTTTGAAAGCGTTTACTCACGAAATAGAGGAGATCCAACAACAAATCGCAGCACTTACCAAAGAACGCGATCTGGCCCAAAAAAATCTCGATAAAGTTAAACCCAGTTTGGCAAAAGCTATTCTGAATGCCCCGCTTCTTGATTTTATCCAACCTTCTTTAAGTATTCAGCAAATAGTGTTGGCCGACCTTCAGCAGGATCTCCATTTTGCCAAGGCGCCTGTGGTGGATCGCTGCACGACCTGTCATTTGGCCATCGACAAAGCCAAAGGCTACGACAAAGAAGAGCAGCCGTTCCGTTCCCATCCCAACCTCGAACTTTTTCTGGGCACAAACTCAAACCATCCCGTTGAAGAATTTGGCTGTACCGTTTGCCACGGCGGAAGCGGCCAAGACTTGACATTCATCGGAGCCGCGCATACGCCGAAAAATGAGGAACAGGAAAAGGAGTGGATAAAAAAATACGGATGGGAAGAGCGCCATCATTGGGAACATCCCATGTATCCGCTTAATCAAGTAGAGGCAAGCTGCGTTTCTTGTCACGTAGGCGTACAAGAGGTTCCTCAAGCTCCAAAGCTAAACGAAGGCAGGAGGCTTTTCCGCGAGCTCGGTTGCTTTGGTTGTCACGAAACCAAGGGTTTTGAAAATTTAAGAAAGGTCGGTCCGTCGCTTAAACGTATCGGCAATAAGACCGATACCGGTTGGGTGTTTAAGTGGATAAAAGATCCGCGCTCTTTTAATCCTTCTACCCGTATGCCGAAGTTCTTCGGTATTAATGAAGTTGTTTTACAAGATCGCGAAGACGTACAGATCGATGCGGTGGTGGCCTATCTTTTTAAGCATTCAGAGAAAATCGAATTAGATAAGCCCGAAAATTCAGGAGATGTGAATAGCGGTAAGCAATTGGTAAATGAACTTGGCTGTTTGGGTTGCCATAGCCTCGGTGGAAAAGAGGCCAATCGTTTCGGCCCCAATCTTTCGTTCGTGGGCAGTAAAGTAAACCGGGATTGGCTGGTAGACTGGTTGAAAAACCCGAAACATTATTGGCCCGATACCCATATGCCAAGCCTCCGCCTTTCGGATAAAGAAGCCCTTGATATCGCCGAATTTTTGATGATGTTAAAAAATCCGGAATTCGATCAAATCGCCGAGCCTATTCTTAATCCGGACGTGCTCACTGAAACCGTTCTTTACGAACTCTCCCTTTTGATGCCGCAAAAGGAAGCAGAAGAAAAAGTCGCTGTTATGGACGAAACAGCGAAAAAGCTTTATTTGGGCGAACGCACCATTCAACGTTACGGTTGCTATTCCTGTCATGATATTGCGGGTTTTGACGCCGCAAAATCGATCGGAACCAGCTTGACTGAGGAAGGTTCCAAGCCGATCGTGCGTTTTGATTTCGGGCTTTTGGATATGGAGCATTCACGAAACGCCTGGTTTCTCCAAAAACTTCGTGCGCCTAGAAGTTTTGATAACGGCAAAATAAAAAGGCCGGAAGAACGTTTGCGTATGCCGCAATTTAATCTCACCGAGGAACAAATTCAGTCGCTTGCAACTCATCTGAACAGTCTAACTACCGAAGGCATTCCTCTTTCGAAGAAAAAAATACTCGACGATCGGGAAAAGAAGGTTGAAAACGGCTGGCGTATGGTTAGAAAATTTAATTGCCAAGGCTGCCATATTATTTCGGAAGGGGGAGGCAATATACTTTCACTTTACGAAGATAAATCACTGGGGCCGCCGAACATCACCGGTGAAGGACAGAAAGTCCAGAGTGAATGGCTCTTTAATTTTCTGAGGCATCCTACGACCGTCAGGCCCTGGCTTACCATCCGTATGCCCACATTTGATTTTGATCATGATCAAGCCACCGCTCTTGCTAAATTCTTTCAGGGTTTGGACAAAGTGGAAGATCTATTTATCCCGGATGATGTTGATCTTTATTCCCATGAAAGTATTAGCGCAGGAAAGCAACTTTTCGACGCTCTCCAGTGCATTAAATGCCATCGGTTTACCAAAGGTATGGTAATTGATGAAACGGTCGATGTGAGTACCCTCGCACCCAATCTTTCGATGGCTAGAAAACGATTAAGGCGCGATTGGGTTGTTAAATGGCTGAATAACCCCGAAGTGCTCATGCCCGGCACACGCATGCCGCAATTCTGGCCGGAAGGTAACTCTCCGGTTCCTGAGATTCTGGGCGGAGATGCAGAAAAACAGATTTCTGCGGTTCGCGACTATGTCATGAATTTCGAGGGAGATGTTCCCGCTGCGACCGAAGGTTAATCTTAACCTTTCTTTATCTTAACTTACGTTCCAACAATAACTCATTGCTTCCAAATGGTTTATGGAAACTCCAGAATCTTTTTTTAAACAAGCCATGCGGTTTTTCCAAGAAGAGCGATATGAAGAAGCCGCTCGGGAATTGGAGAAAGCGCTTCACATAAACGATCGGCATGCCGATACCCTAGAAGCGCTCGGAGTTATTTACGAACGTCTGAATCGTCTGGATGAAGCAACGCAGCTCTTTAAAAAATTGAGCCATGTTGATCCGGACAATATTATGGTTCACAGCAATCTTTCCCGTATTTATGGAAAACAGGGCAGGATTGCGGAAGCGGAAGCGGAACAAGCTGCGGCAAGACGCGTATCGTGGAAGCATCAATTAAAAGAGCGGCAATCTTCCCAGCCAAGTTTTACGGTTGAAGAACGGATCGACCGTTATAAAAGAGTCATCGAGCTTGCGCCTACCGATGTGCTGGGATATTTCAGTTTAGGCAGCGCTTATTTAGAAGCGGGAAAATGGCGCGAAGCCGAAGAAACATTCAAGCAAGCATTAAACGTTGACCCGGAACACTCAAGTTCTCATTTAGGCCTGGGGCAAGCCCTCCAAGAACAAAATAAACTCGCCGAAGCGGTTCAAGCGTATCAAAAAGGCATTCCTATTGCCGAAAAACATGGCGATATGATTCCTGTTAAAAAAATGTCTGCCCGGCTAAAAGAGATTCAAGATCAAAAATAGCCGAAAAAACCAATTCTTAAGTTGAAATCCCTTTGAATCGATACTATAATACGCGTAATACGCGCCAAAAGTTGGCCTTGGCACACCGTTCTTACGGAAAATAATGGGTGAGTTAACCGGGCGCATCATGCGCAAAGCAAAGGAGTAAATGGACATGAAAAAAACTGCTTGGGTGGTCTTGCTGGTATTTGGGGCGTGCTTGACACTCCCATCGGCCGGTTATGCGGGACAAGGGCTCGGCGAAGCTTCGGCTTCTTTGTTTTTGCCGACGACGGGTCAAGCCATGAACGGTCAAATCGGGAGTGGAAAAACAAAAATTATGGCCGGTCTCGAAGCAGGGTTAATTACAACGACAGCCATTTTGGGCGGGGTAGTTGGCGGTCCTGTGATTTGGGCAGGCGTTGGTCCTCTGATTGCTAACCATGTATGGAGCGCATTTGATGCTTATGCTAATGCATCACCTGAAGTTTCCGATCAGCAAAAACAACTTGAGGAAGCGCAACGCATCTTGCAGGAATCGCAAAGAAGAAATCGCGCTCGTCAAGGTTCATCGTTTTTAGACACTGTTCAGTACTAATTTTTTTAATTTTAAAAAAAATCGCGTGAGGGAGATAGCCAAAGCTATCTCCCTCATTTTTTGCGATCGTGTTTAAGAAAAAATTTCGTGAATTTTTCAGCCTAGCGCTGGCAATTTTTTTTCGAACCGTGTATACTTAGTAAAGAGTTGAACAGTCATGAACATGCCTTCAAATCGATTTTACGAAAAAGTTTTTACAAACGGATTGCTTCTTACTCCCGAAGAAGAAAAAATTATTTTCACTCAGATCCGTAAAAATACTCTCGTCGTCGATGATTACATTACCCGCCTCGATCTCATCGTTAATAAAGAAGGTCACCACAAGCACGAGCAATTCGTGAATCGAATCCGCGAGCGTCTCGAAGTTCTCATGGAAGAGAACGACACGTTTCGGAAAGTGTATTGGCGCCATGTCCAGCTATTCGAATTAAGCTATCCCGAATTTTCCCTCTTTTAAATTTTCAGTAAAAATTTAAAAAAAGATACTTTAGCTGAGAACGCTGCGCGTCTCTGACATTATCGGCGGGAACGAATGACGAGTATGCTCATGGAAGTGATGAGGATGGGGGGCACGCCCAATAAAAGAAGAATGCTCCAATAATACCCTTGGCTTAGCCGGGAAACATAACCGGGATTAAGAACGGAGACAAGGCCGTATTTACACATGGGGCAGGCATACACATTTGAAGCTGCCCAGAGAGAAGCTAGGACACCTGTAAGCCAAAGTATAGTTCGAAAGGACGAATCCGTATATCTTTGCATGATCAGGATGAAAAGTGATAGAGCATTAAATAGATAATCACACCGGTAATGGATACGTAGAGCCAAATGGGAAACGTTATTCGGGCAATACGGCGGTGCCGTTCGTACTCGGCTTTAAAAGCAGGTTTTAGCGTTAAGATGACGAAGGGAATTACGGTGACGGCTAAAATCGTATGGCTGATCAGTATAGTTAAATAAATCCGACGTTTGATGCCCGGGGTTGGAAAAGGAGTAATCCCATGCTGAGAATGATAGACAATGTAGGAGATTAAAAAAAGCAAAGAACAAGTAACCGCCCCCAGCATGCATGTCTTGTGCGCCCCTATTTTTTTATTTTTAATGAAATAAAATCCCAAAAAGAGAAGTGTAGCACTTAGCGCATTTAACGCGGCATTCAGCGAAGGCAGGATGGACAGGCTCATGTGACAATGGCTTTTTTAAGGCGTACGAGTTCATTCTTGAGGTCTTCGGCGGCTTTTCCGTCCAAGCCGTTAAAAAAATTAATAATTTTTCCATCCGTGCCCACCAACACAAACCGCTCGCTGTGTAAGACTTCCTCAGCGCCGCTTCGTTTATCTTCCTCCGTAATGCTTCCCGCTCCCAAACCGAAAAACTTGTGCGCAAGCGCATAGATGCTTTTTTCCTCGCCCGTGAGAAAAAACCATTGCCCGTCTTCGGCCCGGTAACTTTTTGCGAAATCACGTAAAATGTCAGACGTATCGTATTCGGGATCTACGGAAAAGGAAACGAACTTAACGAGCGGATCGCCCCGAAACATATCCTGAAGCGACGCCATTCGGGAAGTCATTTTCGGGCAACTCATCCCGCAGCGAGTGAAAATAAAATCGGCCACCCACAGTTTTCCAAGCAAATCGGTTTGTGTAATTTTATTTCTGTTTTGATCCACGAAATTAAATGAAGGCAACGTTTTTTGCGAAACATTCTCGAGGTATTGGGCTTCGGCCGATTTTTGAGGGACGGAGAGTTCTCGCGCCAAAAACGATCCGTGCTTATCGAGTGCCATAAGAATAAGAATGGCGAGTAAATAGTACACGGAGACAAAAAAAAGCCGGGTGGCATTTCTGTCGGATGGTTTTAAGGCACAGAAAAAGCTAAAAATTGCATAAACAATGCTCCCGATAAGTGCGCCTACGAAATAAACCGGACCCGTTAATCCCACAAAGGTAGGGACCAAACTGACCGGCACCAGCGCCAGGGCATAGATGACCATTTGCCGGCCGGTTGCCATTCCGTTTGTATCCATCGCGGGCAGCATGGAGAGTTTAGCGCTACGATAATCTTCGCGGCAACGCCAGCCTATGGCTAAAAAATGAGGTAGCTGCCAAAGAAATAAGATAAAGAAAAGCGACCAAGCGCCCAAATTTAATTGATCACGTGCCGCTGCCCAGCCCATCATAATAGGAATGGCACCGGGGATCGCGCCTACAAGCGTAGCGAGCGTTGTAATTTTTTTAAGCGGCGTGTAGACAAAGGCATAACTCACGAGCGCAAGGGCGCCAAGCAAACCCGTAAATAAATTTATAAATAAACTTATATAAAGCAATCCCGATAATGAGGTGAGCAAAGCAAACCAAAAAGCAGCTTTTGAGCTGAGTTTTTCCAAAGGTAATGGCCGCGCTGAAGTCCTTTTCATGTGCAGGTCAACGTCTTTTTCAAGCCACTGATTAAATGCGTTGGCGCCGCCTATGAGTAGCGAAATTCCTAAGATGAGATGGAAGAGAAGGATGGGCGGTTCGTTGCCTATTTTACCCAGATAATATCCCGCCAAAGCCGTCATGATTACGAGCATGCTCAATCGGGGTTTGGTGAGCTCCCAATAAGCAGCGGGTATGGAAAACCGGGAGACGCTACAGGCGTTTTTATTCATTGAGATGGTGTTACGCATAGGAGTTTGATTTGAATTATTTCGACGAATGGCTGGTCTCGGCATTCCTTCGAATGCCTAAGCATATCAAAAAAAGAACCGTCGCGGAAGCCAAAACTAAAGCGCCGACAGCCACGTGAGATGCTGTGCCTAAAACCGTTTCGGTGCCGGGAACTATTTCGTTAACGCTCCGCAACCGAACCGCATAAGCGTTGAGTCCTAAAAAAAGCTCCGCCAGAACTAAAACGCAAAGCAAAAGACTGCTTAACCAGACGTCTTTTTTTTGCGCGAAACGTTTATTAATGTAGGCGAATGTCGAGAAGGCAAGCGCGACCACCATCAAGGCTCCGAGAAGATGCGGATGTATCCCGGCAACGCGATGTCGTTTCATGGCACCGAAGATGAGCTGAAGAAATAGGCTCGCAAGCGTTAACCTGGAAAAGAGCAGAAGCTTTTCAGGGTTACAGGCCGCATTAACCGGGGGAGTCGCTTCGTAATTTTTCCACCAATAATGCGTGCTGGTTAAACTAATAATAACGAGAAAAGAAAAGAATGTTTGCGCCGTAAAAGCATGCAAAATAGAAATAGGCGGCGGCAGAAGCAAGAGTACCGTAAGTCCGCCGAACACCGCTTGCATGATGATCAATATAAATGAAAAAAGGCCGAGGCGCTTAATCCATTTCCGTGTCTCTGTACGCCAAATCCATATCGTTTGAATGAGGGTGAGTAAGGCTACCAGGCCCGCAATGACCCGGTGCGTGTGCTCAAAGCGAATACCGCCGACCATGGGCGGAAATACTTGCCCGTAAGAAAGCGGCCAATCCGGGACAGAAAGTCCGGACTCGGTGCTGGTTACAAGACTCCCCGCGATGATGAGAATCCAAGTGAGAAAAGTTGTGCTAATCGAAAACCGGTTTAACGCCGGATTGTAACCGGGTTTTGACACAGAATTCTTAATGCCGGGTAGCGGTGGGTGTTTCGGTCAATTTCAGCGACTGCGGGAGCCAGTCCTCCTTAACCAGGGGCGAGCTGTACTCGTAAGGTCCGCGATACACGGTGGGAATCACATCGAAATTTTCGTGGGGCGGCGGAGAAGGTGTGTTGGCCCACTCCAGCGTATTGGCTTTCCAATGATTTCCTTCGGCGCGTTTTCCAAAAAACATGCTCGAAAAGAAATTGAAAACAAAAATAAACTGGGCGGTACCCAGTACAAATGCGCTCATCGTGGCAAAAATATTAAGAGGCTGGAGATGTTGAAGAAATGAATATTGTGTCGGATCGGCAATGCGGCGCATCATACCGCCTATGCCCAGTATATGAAAGACAAAGAATGTACCGTTAAACGAAATAAAGGTAATGGCGAAATGAATCTTACCAACCGTTTCATTCATGGCACGCCCGAACATTTTTGGAAACCAGTAATAAATGCCCGCGAAAATGGCAAACATACTTCCGCCAAAAAGGACGTAATGAATATGACCCACGATGAAATACGTATCGTGAATGTAAATATCCACGTTGGTAGCGGCCATGAAAATTCCGCTTAAGCCGCCCATGACAAACATCGAGACAAAAGCAATGGCATTCAACATGGCGCAAGTATAGCGAATGTTTCCGCCCCAGAGCGTTCCGAGCCAATTAAACGTTTTAATCGCAGAAGGAAGGGCGATCAGCATGGTAGAGGTCATGAACGTCATTCCGAGCACCGGGTTCATGCCGCTTTGAAACATATGATGTCCCCAGACGATCATGCCAAGGCCGGCGATGGTGCAAATGGAGAAAACCATGGGTTTATAGCCGAAAAGAGGCTTACGGGAAAATGTAGAAAGGATATCGGAGGTAATGCCCATGCCTGGGAGAATCATGATGTAGACAGCGGGATGGGAATAAAACCAGAAAAGATGCTGCCAGAGGAGCGGCTGTCCTCCGCCAACATTGGCGAAAGGCTGGCCGGAGACCACCAGTCCTTTAGGAATAAAAAAGCACGTTCCTGCCAACCGATCGAGTAAAAGCATAACTCCCGCTGCGGTAAGAACGGGTGTTGCTGTCAAAATCAATACGGCTGTAATAAAAAGAGCCCAAATCGTCATGGGTAATCTAAAGAAAGACATGCCAGGCGCGCGCATGTTTACGATCGTTGTAACGTAGTTAACAGCGCCCATGAGCGAAGAAGTGCCTACGAGAACTATACTGATTAGCCAAAAATCCTGCCCCTGAGGATTGATGACACTCAGAGGCGGGTAAGAAGTCCAACCGCTCGCTGCAGCGCCGCCTTCCGCAAAAAAACCCATCATCATTACGACAAAAGCTGGCACATAAAACCAATAAGAAAGCATATTAAGTGTTGGAAAAGCCATATCGCGAGCACCGATTTGAAGAGGAATGAGAAAATTTCCGAATGCACCCACAAGAAAAGGAATAATCACAAAGAAAACCATGATCGTTCCATGCATTGTTACAAGTGTTGTATAAAATTCCGGAGTTACGGCTCCGCCAGCATTCGGGAAAAGCCATTTACCGATGATTGGAACTTCCTGCCACGGATAGGCGAGTTGCCAGCGGATGGCCATGGCCAAAGCACCGCCGATAAAGAGAAATACCAGGCTTGTAATCAAAAATTGAATACCGATGACCTTGTGATCTTTTGAGAAAATATATTTCGAAATAAAATTTTGCTTATGTTCCGAATGGCTATGGGTGCTCATTACATCTCCCCGCTTTGCGGTTTGTTACCAAATATCTTCTTCGGCCGCCGCTGCTTCCTCAGCAAGTCCGGCCAGGGTTTGATCCAATTTCTCCTGCGTATGAACATTTAAGAATCCTCGCATACGGTAATGGCCAAGTCCGCAGAGTTCGGCGCAGGCAATATCAAAGATCCCCGTTTTTGTAGCTTGAAACCAAGAAGGAATCACCAGTCCCGGAACGGCATCTTGCTTTAATCGAAATTCCGGTAGAAAAAAACTGTGGATCACGTCTTTGGAGCGGATTTTCAAAAGGACGGGAAAATTTACGGGAACATGGAGTTGGTTAATGGTTTCGATGTCATCTTTGGTCCCGAACTGCTTATCCGGCCCTGCGTATTTAAAATGCCATTCGAATTGCTGGCCGGAGGTCTCTACCACAAACGCATCTTTTTCAGCCGGGAAGTTTTGCTTAATTTCTTTCCAAGAACTCCGCTGATATAAAGCAAGCCACACCAAAATGCAGGCGGGAATGATGGTCCAGATAATCTCGAGCGTATGGTGGCCGTGAATAAAAGTAGCTTTGTGGCCGGGCCGGCTTTTATATTTAAACAGGAAAACGAGCAGCGTCGTTTCTACAAGAAAAAAAACAACCGTAGTAATGGCCAGAATGATGTAGAACATTTTGTCAATCGTCTGGCCAAACGTGGAGACATTATCCGGCAGCCACCAGGCTGTATATTTGGCGGCGAATGCGTTTGCGGGTATTAAAAGCACCGTGGCAAAAGCGAAAAGCATTTTTTTTCTAATCAAAAAGCAAGCCTTCTGTGTGTAAAATCAAGCTTCTGTTGCGGCTTCTGCGGGCTTGGTAAATTTAAAACTTACCGAAGTCGGCGCGCCTTCTGCAACCGTGACCGTCTGTTCGGAAGTTCCGAGTTTTTCATGCCAGGCTTCAACCACATATTGTCCGGGCGGTAGGTCTTTAATTTCAAATTGTCCTTGATCGTTCGAAACGCTGTAATAAGGGTGATCCAAAACGCCTGCGTAGGAGCTCATCCAGGAATGGACGTCGCATTTAATGGGAACCATGATTTCCTTGGCTTTGAAGGATTTAGTTAAGCTCCAAGGTTCGGGTTTTCCGGGCATGCCGATATTAAAGGCGCCGGCTTCCTTCGGCAGCGCATGGATATTATGGAGTGTTTGATCGCTGTTCTTAATTTCCAGAGGCTGACCGACCATAATACCGAATACATGGGGCTCGTAATGACAGCCGTGCTGATCGAGTGAGACGGGTGTGGTAGGCGTGGTGATTTCACCGTTTTCAATCATGGCATCCAGCTCTTCACCCGATTTAACATAAACAAACACGTTCTTTAAGCCGCCGTTTGGGCCGACGAGGGCCGTTTCTTTGAGCAGGGGTTCGGAATGTTGGAGAGCACAAACCGGATCGGAGTCCATTTTGATAGGTTTCATCGTAGGCGCTGGGCCGTCAAATGTAGCGGTTCCGGAAATAACGCCGGCGTATAGCTGTGCTACAAATAAAAATGAGAAAATAAAAAAGAAGCCAAACGATTGAATTTTAGTTTTCATGACGATATCTCCTCGTATAGCATAGATGGGTTTGAAAAAATTAGAGTGGGATTATAACAAAACCAAAGGGTTAGATAAATATTTTTATTAACCTTTTTCGTCCTGAATTCGCTCCATGTATTTTCGTTGATGGACATCGATGCGGATCATGTCGCCTTCCTTAATAAATTGGGGTGCAAGCAGCTTTACTCCGTTTTCGATTTCTACTTCCTTCCATGTACTGTCCTGAGTAGGCGGCGGTGCATTGCTCACCCGCATATCCACCGTTTTTGGAAAATCAACATGAAGCGGCCTGTTCTGATAAAAGAGTACGTTAATTTTGGTATTTTCTTTCATAAAGTCGCTTACGCTGCCCACGATGGTTGCGGGAAGTGTAAATTGCTCGAACGTTTCCTGATCCATGAATACAAAATTATCACCGTCCCGGTAAAGGTATTCCATGGGATGTTCTTCCGTTTCGACGCGATCTACTTTTTCTTCCGCACGAAACCGGCGTTCCAGTATATTACCGTCTTCTACAGATTTCAGTTTAAAATGCACGGTTTTTCCGGATTTTCCCGTTCCCGTAATGCCTCGCTCTAAAACCTGGCATATTTTTCCGTCGATACGTAGCATATTTCTATCGCGAACGTCTACGGCTAGCATGCTTACCTCACTTGGCGAAAGAATCCATAACGCGGAGCTCATCGCTATAAAGCATTTCTGCATTCAAGAACGAGTAGTCCAGATCTTCATCCAAATTTTGGAGCATTCGAATGTCCTTCAAAATTTCCTTTTCCACGCGCGAGCGATTCATGCAGTTGGAAAGCCCAAAGAAAAAACCGAGCAAAACAAGGGATACGAAAGCGATGGAGCACGCCGGCCCTAATTCGTTTGTCCTAAGAAAATCTAAAAGCTTCTGTTTTGCAAAAGAAAGATTCATGCGGCTCTACGTTCTTCGTGGGTTTTCGGCCTGAGTTCGAAGTTTGGCTACGATATCGTTTCTTCGTTGAACGGCAACTTCGCTTTGTTCGCGTTCCCGGGTTAGCGTGCGAATCCGTTCATCCCGTTCTTCCAATCTCTGTTTTGCGCGCGTAAATTTTTCGTTTCGGGAATCAAGTTCGGTTAAGATGTTCGGCCGGTTTTTGGCAATCTGCTCCATAATAGCCTGGTATTCTTTCGGTTTTCTGAATTCCAGGAATTCAAGCTGACGATACAAGAGATTACGTTGAGTATTCAGGTAGGGTTGAAACGTTTCTTTGTATTGTTTTTGTTTCGACTGCCAAAATCGCGCGCGTTCTTTGCGAAATTTCCTCCGGAAATGTTCGATGCTTTGAGGTTTTTCTTTTTGAAGTTCTGCGAAATGAGTTTGCAGGCGGCCTTTAATTTGAGCGACGTATTCACGGTAGAGCAAGGGATTTTCTGCTTTTAAAGCCTTGAGGCCGGCCAGGGTTCCAGGAGCGAGATTTTCTGCCGGTGAATTAAGAGGCAAGAATAAAAACGCGGAAAAAAAGATTGCAAATCTAAACTTGCATATAAGATTAACGGGTGCCATGCCACTGTCCTTTAGAATTCATTTGCAATTATATAGCCATAGGTAGTTTATAGCAAATGCGCTCATATAAAGATGGTGAAGGTTTGATTCGATTTCGCCGTAATATGAGGTAAGGCCGCGCGCGTCACTTGTTGCGCGAAGTCGTCGGTTGATGTTCGGCCGGGCCGGTGTTACAATACTGAAAAATTTGTATATTTCATTATCAACACATATGCGGCAAGGATTTCAAGAGGGGCCTATTGACTGCCCTATAAACATCCGATCCGCATGGCAGCTGGGTAAAAGGAAATAACAAGGTTTCTTGAGTTCGCGTTTTTTGCGGTTCAATCCAATGATTCCGATCTAAATCTTCATTTTCCCAACAAGGCGTGCTTATTATGCGGGGCACGTGCCTAGCGTGTCATTGCGAGGAGTCCGCCGAAGGCGGACGACGAAGCAATCTAAAAGTGAGATTGCTTCGGCCATACTTGGAACTTCGCTTCGCAATGACGGTTCTGAACGCGTACTGTAGGGAATGACAGATGCGCTTTGTTCAAGTAGATTGAACGCTAACTCTAAACTTTAGTTTCCCTCCTTAATTACTTGCCCATTACTGCCTTTAGACGGCTTTCTAAAAAAGCTGTTCTTTCGAGGTGAAAATCATGGTTACACGGTTTGAAGAAGCGCGCCAGCTTGTCATCGAACGAGTTCCGGCGCCAAACCCGGTTCAGATTCCTATTTTTGAATCCCTGGATCTTATCGTTGCCGAAGATGTAAATGCTAAAGAAGCTCTCCCTAAACATAATTTTGCTGGAACAAGCGGCTATGCCGTAAGGTCCGTAGATACTAAAGGGGCAGCGCGTGAATTTCCTATTGAAGCAAAAATGATTGCACGCCTCGGCGCGGGTGAAAATCATCGAAGACCTCTCGGTAATCTTGAGGCGGTTCGTGTGGTGCCCGGCTCGCTTCTTCCAGAAGGAGCCGATACGGTTATTATGACCGAAGATGCGGACCGAATTGGTAAAGTGTTAAAAATTTTTCGCGTTATGGATCCGGGCGAAAACGTCAGGAGGCGCGGTGAAGATGTCGCCCAAGGTGAGTCGGTTTTGAAAAAAGGCCGGCGCATTCGTTCACAGGAAATAGGCCTTCTGGCCGCCATGGGCATTTCTCAAGTAAGCGTTTTTCCAAAACCTCGCATAGCTCTTCTGACAACAGGAGCAGAGTTGCGTACTGCAGGAACAAGTGTATCGCAAGCTCAAGTTTGGAACGGCCTGACGCCGATGCTTTCCGCGATGATTCGTGAAGCCGGCGGTACTCCGGTTGATTTAGGGCAGACTAAAGAAAGCGGACTTAGTCTACGGTTTAAAATTAACGAAGGACTGAAGTATCCGACGTTGATTCTCGCGGGCGGAATTTTTGTCCGGGATCACGATTTAATTAAAGAGCTTCTTGAGAAATGCCATGTGAAAGAAGTATTCTGGCGCGTAAACATGCGGCCCGGTCGGCCCATTTATTTTGGGAAAAGTTCACGAAGTCTGGTCTTCGGACTTCCCGATACGCTCGGCGCTGCGTTTGTTGGTTTCGAAGAATTGATCCGCCCGGCGATTTTGAAATCACTTGGCCGTGAAAGACTTGAGCGGCGCGAGATAACGGCGATGGCCGGCACCGATCTGAAAAATCGCAGCCGCCGGACTTTTTTCGTTCGCTCCTACCTTAGGCGGAACGGAAAAAGCGTCACCGTATTTCCGAGCGGCAGCCAGCATTCTCATATGATTAAAACGCTCTCGCGTTCGAATGCGCTTGTGCAAATGGATGAAAATCACGATCTTATCCGGCGCGGCGAACGTGTAAAAGTAAAGGTCCTCGAGTAGTATGTCATTAGAGAGATTCTTCGCTTCGCTCAGAATGGCAGACTTTAATGTCATCCTGAGGCGCGTAGCGCCGAAGGATCTCGAAGTCAATTATTTCGGGCGAACTCCTCGCAATGACACTTAACTGTCATCATGTCAGACATTAATTTCCCAAAGGGTTTTCTCTGGGGCGCTGCGACTTCCAGCCATCAGGTCGAGGGCGGAAACTCCGAAAACGATTGGGCGGATTGGGAATCATCCGGACGCGCACGTGAAATATCCGGCACAGCTTGTGATCATTGGCGGCGTTTCCGCGATGACTACGAAATGGCAAAGCGCCTTGGCCACAACGCCCACCGGTTTTCCATCGAATGGTCGCGCGTAGAGCCTGAAGAAGGGCACTTCGACGAAGCCGCTCTCCTCCATTACCGCGAGGTAGTCGAAACGCTTCGCGAAAAAAATTTAGAACCGGTCGTTACGCTTCATCATTTCACGCTGCCTCGCTGGACGGCCCGCGAAGGCGGTTTCGCCTCGCCGAGATTTGTTCAATATTTTCTGCGCTATGCCGATCGCGTGGCCGATGTGCTTTCCGATCAAGTGCGTTATTGGGTCACGATTAACGAACCTCTGGTGCTCCTTTACAAAGGATACGTAAAAGGGGATTGGCCGCCGGGAGAGCGCTCGAGTGAGAATCTTCTTACCGCATTTAAGAACATCGTTCTCATTCACACCGAACTCTATCGTTTGCTTCACGCCAAACGACGAAACTCCTGGGTTGGCTTAGCGCAACATTTAAGAACGTTCGACCCTTACCGAAAATTTTGGCCGCTCGATTATCTTGGGGTCGGGCTTCGTCGATATTTTTTTAATGATTTCCTGCTTAAAATTTGTACCGACGGTCTTTCCTTTTTCCCCGGTATCGAATCTTCGATTTTAAAAAAAGCACGCGGCACCATGGACTTTATCGGTGTCAATTATTACACGCGGGATTTCGTAAAATTTGCGTTTACCTCCACCTTGGGCAAAGAAGTCTCAAAACCGTTTGGCAGCGAAATTGACGAACGCAACAGTCTGGGATGGGAAATTTGTTCGGGTGGATTTTACCGTACGCTCGCCGGGCTCAAAAAATTTGCCAAGCCGGTGCTGGTGCTTGAAAACGGCATTTGCACGCGCGAGGATCCGCGGAGAATTGTTTTTTTGAAAAAGCACATCAAAGCCATGCAAAGGGCTATGGCCAAAGGCGTCGACATTCGCGGATATTTTTATTGGTCGCTTATGGATAATTTTGAGTGGTTGGATGGATTTGAGCCCCGCTTCGGTTTGGTCGAAATAGATTACAAGACTCAAGGAAGGCACCCTCGGCCAAGCGCCGAATATTATGCCGGGATTTTCCGGACGGGAAAAATAAAATGATCCAAAACAAGATTGCGATGCGTATTCTCTCGTTGAATGTATGGGGTGAAGGCCAGGACGCGTCTATCCGCTGGCCGCTTTTGGCTAAAGCCGTAAGCCAGCTAAAGCCCGATTTTGCGGGCTTTCAGGAAGTTTTCCAAAAAGATCATTTAGAGCTGGTCAGATCGGCCGGTTCTTTTTCCAACGCCTTTATCACGCCTCGCAAAACGGGTCTTGGGCTGCTTACCCATGGAATCATTGAGGAGAAAAATTTTTTTCTGCTGCCGTTCTCGCCCCTTGAAGATTACCGAAGACATATTATTTTTGTGCGCGCCCGTTTCAGGAGTCTCGCGGTTAATTTTTTTAATACGCACCTTTCCTGGGAGCCGGAGGATGAAAAATCGCGCGACGTCCAAGCCGATGCGGCGCTCGGTTTTATCCGTTCTCAGAAAAGCGCGGATTTGGATATTCTCACGGGAGATCTGAATGCGGTGGAAAGCGCTCCGTCGGTTCAGCGGCTGCTTACTTATTTTAAAGATACGTTCCGAGCGTTTAAGCCGGTGGATCGGGGGCTTACCTGGAGTTACAAAAATACGTATGTTTTGCGCGAACCGGATTTACCCGAACGCCGTCTCGATTATGTTTTAATCGGAGGCCGAATGGCAAATAAGGCCAAGATTGTTAATTCCGCGGTTGTTTTCGACGAACGTGTTGACAATACCTGGATTTCAGATCATTTTGGAATGTGCACTGATTTGGAGCTTGATCGAAATGGCTGAGGAAAATATACCCAATATCCCGAAAGATATTTTTGATGATATGTACAAGCACGCCGAAGAAACGTATCCGGGCGAATGCTGCGGATTTTTACTGGGAGAGAAGGGGAGAAACGAGATCAACGCCATTCGCCGGTTAAAAAATGTTTACGACGAATATCATGTCAGAGAGCCTGAAAGCTACCCGCGCACAAGTAAAACCGCCTATCTTATTGAGCCGATTGAGATTCTAAAGATTCAAAAGGAGTCTCGCAGCCTTAATTCGGAATTGAAAGTCATCTACCATTCCCATGTTGATGTGGGCGCATACTTTTCTGAAGAAGATAAGCGGGTGGCCACGATCGAAGGCGAACCGCTTTTCCCCGGCGTGTTCTACATCGTTATTTCCGCCCGAAATAGCCGTTCTGACGGCGCAGCACTCTTTGTTTGGGACGAATCCAAACGCGATTTCATTCTCTGTAAATCTCTTAATTAAGATGACTTAGATTAACATATAAGTCCTATAACTGCTCAATTGATTAAATCCTAATGGGCTGTTACTATATACACTTCTATTCGAGGTAATAAATAAACTAAAGGGGCGTTATACCGTGTTTGCTTGACGTTTTGAGCAAAACGGATAACGCTTTTTTTATGCCTGGTTTCTTCTAGAGATTTACAAAGATGACAAAACTACCTAAAAAAATTTGGTTCCGAATCCTCGCTTTAATTCTGGTGGTCATAGTCCCGTCCACGGATATTCTGGCCTCTAATCGCGGCGTTGTTTATTCCCATTTCGAGAAAGAAGAAATTCCCATTCAAGAAGCTTTCGACCTTCGTTTACATGCTCAAGACAATTTTAACTCTCGTGCCATAGAACTCTTTAACGAACTCCGTTTAGGCAAGCGGGAAAAACTTACCTTCCCTCAGCGTGAACAGAAAATCCAACCCAAGAAAGCCAGCCCTGCATTTGCGACTTTCGTTTCCCAGTTTGACGCACGAATAAAGCAATTTTCCACGCGCATGGAAAATTTGGCGAAATCCAATCTGGCCGTCCGCTTCGCCCAATCCGGCACCGTCGGTTTGACCTCCGGCTTTGGGATTCGAGAAGGAAGTTTAGCAGCAAAGCCAAGGACATTATTTACCCCTCCACTGGCAAGAGGTAAAAGAAATAGAGCCGCGATTAGGAAATGGCTGAAAGAAGGTTTATCGTACTATGAGGCAGCCGTATGGAGAAAAGCACGGGTAAAAGATCATGTGAGATCTCCGCATGGATTTTGGCTTTCAGAAAAAACGGCTCGATATTCAATCCTTGCGGCGCTAGACACAATTCTTGGATTTTGGGCCGCGAGAGAAGCGGGCGACTTAGGTGTTATGCGGGATCTTTACAGAAAACATGTCATAGCTTATCAAGCAGAAGATAAAGACAGATTTAAGAAAAATGGGCAGTTGGCTTTTTTTGCAGAAGTCGGTGGTTTAAGCGGACTTTTTTCGAATCGTCTGAGCTATCTTTCAAAAAGCAACAGTCCGGGCGCTCTATTACGTCTCGCTTTGCCAAAGCTCATCGATTTGAGAAATCCCGACGCTCTCGATCCTTTGGAAGTCGAACGCGGCTATTGGGATGATCCTGAAAATGCAAAGTATCACACATTGCTTGCCCTAGATGCGATTGATGGTTTTAAAAGAGCGAGAGAAAACGGTGATTTGGCGGAGATGGCTAGGCTTTATCGTGAAAAGGTAATCGGTTACAAAGCAAAGGTCAATGCGAAGTATAAAAGGGATGGACAGCAGGGATTTTTCTACAATGAAGCTGGGCTTGCCGGTCTCTTGTCTAACGAAAGAAGTTATCTTCCGAAGATGGGTAGCCCCGCCGCTTTGCTCCGATTAGTCCTGCCTGAGCTAATCGACGTAAGAAACCCCGCCGCGCTCGATCCGTTGGAAGTAGAACGCGGCTATTGGGACGATCCGGAGAACGCAAAATACCATATTCTGTTGGCGCTCGATACGATCGAAGGCTTTAAAGAAGCAAGAGACAAGGGAAACATCAAGTTGATGGCCGATCTCTATCGAGCAAATGTGATTATGTATGAGCCGCGAGACCGGCAAAAGTATAAGAAGAGCGGACAGGTTACGTTTTTCAGTGAAGTTGGAGGACTAAAAACGCTGATGGACCACCCCAGAAGTTTCCTTCGAAAGATGAGCAGCCCCGCGGAGCTGGTTCGGCTTGTGTTGCCCGGCTTGATTGATCTAAGAAATCCTGACGCGCTCGATCCTCTTGAGGTCGAAATTGGGTATTGGGAAGACTCTGAAAATGCGAAATACCATATTCTGTTGGCGCTCGATACGATCGAAGGCTTCAAACAAGCAAGAGAAACGGACAACTTAAAGGTGATGGCCGATCTTTATCGCCGGCATGTGATGGGATATAAATCAGACGATCAAAAAGGGCGACGGAAGAGTGGCCAAATCGCTTTCTTTTATGACGTGGGTGGTCTTGAAAGCCTAATGACTTATCCGCGACCGTTTCTTCAGAAGGCCGGTAGCCCCGCCGCGTTACTTCGTTTTGCTTTGCCCGGTCTAATCAATTCTCGAAATCCTGACGCGCTAAAACCGGAGGAAATTGAATTAGGCAGAGCAGAAAGAGATTCTAGGCCGTTTGAGCAGATGGTTCGTGATAGAAGGCGGCTAGCGGAACTCCTTGACGAAAAGCGCCGGTCGATGAGCGAGCTAGCAAAGTTAACCGGTCTGCCTGTAGGCAAGGTACGAAAAGATTTAGTCCGCGTACCCGCCTTGATGAACCATCCTAATAGGAGAACAAATAAAAAGGTGGCTGAAGACCGTGCGGAGCTAAAAAGACTTTTGGATGATGAGCTTCAGACTCCACAACAACTCACCGATCTTACAGGTATCCCTACTCGAATAGTAGAATATGATTTAGAAAATGCACCCGAACTTAAAGACCATCCGAATCTAATCAAACCGTTCGCGCGGAGAACCGAAGCAGGTATCGGCACTCGAAGTGTGACCGACCGTTTTAATTCTACGGATCTATTCGGCATACCGCCCGACGAAGCAGCAGAGTACTACGAGTTCCTGGCCAAAGTGCTGCCGCCCAAGGAGTTTGAGCTTATACGGATGGATATGACGGTTGATGAAATTGAGGATAGCGAAATAGCCGACATTCTCGATGTGCCGGTTGAGACTATTCAATCCATGCGCCAAGAAGCATGGAGAAAGCTGGAAAAGGCGACTCAAGATGCCGGCTTCGGCGCGGTTGCTTCTATGGATTTTTCAGGACGTCATCGTGGTTTCCGACCACACGAAGATAAATGGTCTCGCCTTGGATCTCAAAAGAGAGGCGATACTGAAGATCAACGCGGGCCTCCCATATATTCTTTGTACCGCGGATCTTCTTTATTTGAAGAGAAGGATGACGAGGATTTAGAGCAAGTATCTCGAGTTGGCGGTCTAGTTTCTTCTGAACAGCTAGAGGGAGCTTTCGATAAAATCGGTGAAAAGTCTCGTATGCGTAAATCTTCACGAATGGAGGGATCTAAGCAGTCCTTCGACCGTGCCGTCTCCGAGGATTCGACGTCCTCTCTTATCCCGGCTCACCGCACGTTCACGCGATTGCCATCTCCGAGTCCAGAAATAAGCTTGGCTGGGGTCGATCGCGCGCCGGGTTTTCAGAAAGAGCACAAAAGTGAGTACTTCTTTGGTCTCGGTAGGCGTAAGTCTCTTGAGCATAGCCGCCAAGGAATGGGGAATTTTTCTGGAAGCTTTCATGAAAAGAATGATATCACGCTGAACACCTCAAATCAACGAGGAAGTACTGCTCTTAGGAAATTTGGATTTGGTGCGGAAAAAAATGAGGCCATAGAGAGGACCAGGCAGTTCGTTTCGGAGTGGCGGAAGTTGGCGAATGAGTTTAAAAAGCGTAACGCGCCGGCTAATGATGCAGCCGAGCGATTAGTGCGAGCGATATTTATGAGTGAGCATTTGCCAAAGGAGGTCTCGTTGCCAACGAAGATAGCATTACCGGAATCTTATGACCTGAAAGAAATTCTTCCGCATGTTGTAACGAGTCTGATCGTTGATTATCCAGCTATACAGTTTGAGATGGTTGAAGAAGACAAGAAGGAAGAGCATAAAGAGCTGAAGAAATTATTCCACCGCTATACCCTATTTGTCGTGGCGTCTTCTTTATCCAAGGATGGGAAACAAGCCAGACCTCTCCGGCTGATAAGGAATCTTGATTCGATCATGAGCTCTACGCCCGGTGCCCCTGCCCATCCCGGGGAATTAATTTCCACTGAAGACGCATTTTTGAAATCAATTAACGAGGCGGATTTAATCGGCAAGGCACGCGCGGCCAAGAAAGCGAAATCGAAAGCACGAACAGAAAAGACCGGAGAGTCTACTTATGAAGCCATTCGCACGTACGATCAGTATCTAAAATTAAATGGCCACCGTTGGTTCATGGATGTTTTTCTGGATCGGGACGAATATCACCATTACGCCGACTTTATGGCTGCTCTTGACGACTTATCTGAACAGAAACTTGGGAAAACTATAGAGCATTTTGTCGGAGATCTAATTTTTGAATTACACCACAGGGCCGAACAGGACAAATACATCCGCCAGGAACTAAATAAAATCTCAAGAAAACTTCCCAAGTTTTCACGCGTCATTCGGCAATTGGTTCGCGATATGCTGGCGTTTGCCGAATCTGCCTATACGCAGGATTCCGAAGAAGCGCGGATCTTTCTCTGGAAAATGGGCGAAATAGCCGCCGAAGTGGAAGTTGAAACACAGAAGCAGCACGCGAAATTTCATGGATATCATGAAGATAGGTTCTTTCAAGATGAATTTCCCCTGTTTATTCAAGACGACAAGCCCGAACTTTATTCCTATTCTTTTCTAGTCCTTGGCCCCGGTCCGATTGCCCTGCATTTTCTAAAGAATTTGAAGCACGGCAGATATGTTCTGGCCGACAGGTCTTACTTTGTAGAAGCTTATCTAAGCAAGGCTAAAGAACTCCTGGGTGTTGGTGATGAAGTAGTGATTCGCCGCGTTGATATTCGGGACACGGGCAAATTATTTTTGGAAGGGCCATACCGCAATGTTTACATGCGTAATGTTCTACACTACGCGGGCGCATTGCCACGGGATTGGGTAGCTACTTTGCTTGACCAAGTCGCCCCGGGGGGAGAGATTTCGTACGGACATCAATGGGAAGATAAAAAGAGTTCACAAAAGCCACAGGTTGAATCGAAAGCCGCCGCTCCCGAGCCGCCAACGCCCTCAAAGCATTCGGATGAAGTGCGCTGGACGGCGGTTGCTATGGGTTTAATACATTTAAAGATCATGGAAAACCTAGTGGGCAAAGGGAAAGGAAATGCGAAGTGGCAGGTGAGAAATGGGGTCTTACCTACAAATGACCTGGGATGGAAACAAGAGTACATCGTTTATACGAAATTTCCCGGTGAAGAGCAAAGCAAAACGGTGGATCTGACTCATGCCCAGCAGGAAACAAGAGTATCCTGGCAAATCCTTCTACCGGAAATCAGCGATGAAGCTTTATCCGATTGGCTGGATTCCATAAAGCTAACCGAAGCCGATGCCAACAGGGCTTCTTCTGCGTTGGATGAGAATGAACCCTACGATATGATTCCTGCGGATGACGGAACGTATGTTGTTCTAAGCCGTGCGTCCGCACAGTCCTTTTCTGAAAAATTCAATCCTGAATTTGAAATCGGCGGTTGGCGTTATCGTTTGGGTGGTAAAAGTCAGCCGATTCATGTATTTCGACCGAACGGTTCATCGTTTGAGACCGAAGATCAAGAAATCAGGTCCTATCTTGAATTAAAACTTTTCGAACAAATTCACAGCGTTGCTTTGAGAATCCTCCAGCCCGTATCGAGAGCTGTTTCGGTTTTCGACCGGGATATTTCTAGAGTGATGTTAAGGCCGGAAAATGAAAATCCAAAGACGGAATATTTTGAAAGATTATTTAATCTCACCGGTACCATGTCGCCGCATCGTATGTTTGCTATTAATGACGACCATATGGCCAGGGGCGAGCATGGAACCGGTTATCAGATGGGTGTTTTTAATCGTCGATCGGGCGGGTTTAAAGCGCTCATTAAACCAAGTTTTCACTTGGACGTTCCTTCAGATTCTTTATTTGAAGCTTTGATGCGGCCGGAAGCCAAATGGGCGCTTGCGCTTGCCGATATTGAATCCAACTCAGCGCGTAAGGGGATGCCCGTTCTAGCACTACCGGTCAATCTCGATTCCTCCGGCTTCGGCGCGGCAAAAGGGGATGAAGAGTTACGTGGGTACGAGGCATACGAGGCGCATTTTGTTGCGGAGATGGATCAGGCCATTAAAAACAGAGATTACGTCAACGCGCTCGGAATTTATTTTCACGTATTGTTTCCGGTTGATAGTCGTCGCGAATTAGAAAAAAGGTATCCGAATCTCGTCAAATTTGCAAAAGACTCCGCTCGCGAATCCCAATTCCGCGATTTTATTTCTGCTATACATCTAAACTTTCAGTCCAGTTCGTACGCTTCCCGTGCCGAGCAGCTTCAAAACTGGCTCGAAACCATTTCCGGTCTGGAATTTTGGAATTCCGACGGCACATCAAGACAATCCACCGGCATCGGCGCCGCTATCCATCAAATCGCAGGAGATATACAAACGCTCACTGAAAAGGCCAGCCAGATAGCCGAGCTGACCGGCGTTGATGTGAGCAAAACTCCGATACGTAGTTTTGCCGCCGTCGAAAATGAGGAATTGCTTGAACTGCGGTGGTATCGGGATCGATTTCGAAGATTGTGGAATACGTCCGGCAGCGAAGCCGCAATTTCATTTCTCAAAAATCCCGATCCTTACGAACGCGCTGAAATTGCGGTTAAAAATGTACGCGGACATGCGCTTGTTTCCGATCTGGATGGAGCAACCACGTCTTTACTTACAGGACTTTATTTTAGTTTGAACGAGTTAGATAGAAATCCTGCGTCGGATGATAATTTTAAAACGGCCGCCGCTGAACTTCGCGATGCATTAGAACGTTGGGTAAGATACATTAATAATATCAAGAGACGGATGATTAGCGGTCCCCGCGCGAAAAAAATTCCTGTTGTAACGACCGATGAGGTGGAAAAACTTTTAAATCCCATCGCTGCCCTAGTTGAAAATTTCAAAGCAGAGATATTGCCCAATCTTCCTGAGCAGCTAAATAAATATCGAGATTCTTTTCATCGAAGGATCAATAGAGCTCTGAATTTATTGCGTGCAGAACAAGCGGCTCTTAAAGGCACATTGGATCACGCAAATACACAGGTGTTTGATTCGGAACAACTGAGAAAAGAATTATTTGAAGAAATTGTCGGATATGATTGGTTTAACAATGAATCCGAAGATCGATGGATAGCACCTGCAGAGCCGTTTGGTCTAGAAGGAAATCCACCTCTTTTTAAAAGAATGCTTGGCGAAATTATTAATAATGCCACGAAGGCAATGGGGCAGATCTATGGTGGAAAGGAAGTTTCTTTTGAAGTGAAAGAAGGTCAAGCCATCGTTCGCATTCGAGATCACGGACCGGGTGTTCGCGAGGATTTATTACAGGAAATCCTGGGAAGACAAAGACTTTTCTATCTTGGTGAAACTACGAAAGCGCTAGACAAAGGTGGCACCGGTTTAGCTGACGCATGGCATATCGTGAAAATTCACGGCGGTACCATTCGCGCTCAAAATCATCCCGGAGGCGGCGCGGAATTTATTATCACGATTCCAACGCACTCATCCGGCTTCGGTGCATTGGAGGGCAGAGCAAGCATGAAGGAAGATATCAGCCTTGTTTTGACGTTCGAGCACGATATTTCTATGGCGAAGAGTAGGTCTACCACTGAGGAGTGGGAAAGGTTTGGGTCGTCCGCACGCTTGGATGAGCGTGGCCAGATGCTCAAACTCCTGAAAGAACGCATTGAGGAATGGACGAAGTGGCAAAGAAAGCCGCAAGCGATCAATCTAGGCGCTGGTGATGGTGTTTGGTCGCGCGCGATTTCTCAGGAATTCCCAAAACTTCAAATTCTTGATGTAGATAGTGCGCCGCTTAAACGAAGCCATGAAACCGGGCCCGTACGTTTCCTCCATGCTGATGCAGAAAATTTGGTGGGCAAAGTCGCCGATCACCAGTTTGACATCGCACTCATGATGTTTGCACTGGATTACATGGACCACGACCGCGTTATGAAGGAAATTAAACGGGTGGTAAAACCAGAAGGGCATGTGCTGCTTATCCTGCATCATCCGGATTCATACCCGATCGGATTGATGCTAAGATTTACAAAATTGGTCCGCGCCATCATCGGTATTACCGATAAGATCCCCGGCGTGCTCAACCATGGCGTTCCTATTCACGAACTGTCCAAGTTGGTCTTGGACCTTGAAGTATTGGGCAGTGATTCATATCGTTTCCGTCCCACTAAGAATAAAATCGGTTTTCGCGCGTTATCCTCCGCTGCCGAACTCATCCGAAGGTATTTCGATGGAACGCTTGTTTACGATCCTTCTACCGGCTACACAAAAGAACGGATGAAAGAAATCGTTATCGAATGGGCTCAAGTGATGAAAGGGACCTTTCAAAATGTTCTTGCCGCTATCGAACCCATTACCAGAGAAAACGCTACTTTCTCTTCGAAAGAAGAGATCCATAAGTTTTTAGCTGTCCACAACGTAGATGCCGGGAGCTATGTAAGCGACCCGGTTGAAATCGCATCGGGCGTTTTGATCTACGTTGTAGATTTCCGGGTACCTTCAATCGAAGAATCTTTTGGAGCGGGAATCCTTCCCGCCGGCTTTGGTGTGAGTAGCAGGTGGGGTGAAATTATTTGGGCGGGTGGTGTGAGCCTGGGCGCTTCCGCTTCTTCCAGAGCCATTCGCCAAGAGCGACAAGACCGACAAATAAAATTAATGCATATCCCCCGATTATTCCCGTTTCCATTTTATTCGTCTCCCTTTGGCGGCTTAGGTGGAATTAGTAACCAACCTAATCCTAAAAGTCCAAGCATCAAAAATACTAGCATCAGCCGTATTCCGAGTAAAGACTTTTCAAAAAAACTGGAGGCGAAACCTGCCCCAACTGCGATGACGGACATTGCGAGAAATGTCGACCCGACTTTATCTCTTCTATACGGCTCAAGCATGAGCGGGCTACCTTCGATGGTAGACAATCAATTAAGAAAATGGCTGAGGGTATCGCGAGGGAATGCTGGAAGTTTAGCGACGCATAGCAAAATAGTCAACATAAATATGATAAATAGTAATTCATCGAATATAGCTTCTGCGAAAGGCTTTGGCGCGGCCGGCGATCTAGACAAGCGGCTCGAGCGAAAATCTCAACTCAAGAAAGTCAAAGACGCTTTTGAAAGGCTGCGCGCCGCTACTCAAGAGGGCGGAGCTGAAATAAAAGAAGATGTAGGCGATATTAGCATGATTGTTTTGTTTTCCAACGGTACAACCGCCCAGGCTTTTCCGACACCGGACGGCGGAACGGTTGGAAAATATTTCTTCACCGGCGCTGGGGGCGATCTCTTAAGCATGTCGCTTGTGATCTTCAAGGAATCCGATAAACGATACCGGTTGGAGTTTAGTTATACGTACACGGAAAGGGACGAAAAAGGCAAAAAGGTTGAAAGAAGGAAAGAAGACAAAAAAATATTAAAAGACACAGCCGTTGTTTTGTGGGAAGCGGATCGGAAAGATCGAGAAGGAGAATTGTACAAAGGTTACATTCGCCGCAAGGACAAACAAATCAAACAGCTTCGCTTGGCCTATGCGGAACTTTTGAAAGCAGAAACGGCCATCGGCACTGAAATAGAAATCGATGATGTGAGCGAACTCTTTCATATGCTTTCGGGGCAAATTCAGATCGCGTTTCCGACGCCGGATGGCAAAAATATCGGCGGAGATGAAGAAGAAGGCCGGCGCGGCGTCGGGGCTTCGCAGGATTTGGAATACATTTCGGCAAAGATCGTAAAAACGGCTGACGGACAGCTTCGCGTTGATTTCTATTATAAAACGAAGAATGACAAGATCATCCGCGAAAAACCCGCCGGTATTTCCTGGGATGGAATTAGTTTTTCGTTTCCCACCGATGAGCTCCGCTTAAGCGATAGGGAGTTTAGAGTTCATATGCTAAAGGCTCAAATATTTGAAGAGCTTCTTTACCGCTTTTTGCTAGAAAATCAAGACGATATCGAATTTGAGCAGAAATTTTTCCTAAATGAGCTTAGCCAGGAATATCGCTACCCGCTGTTTATGGTGAAAGGAAAATATATCGGCGCCGCGAAATGGGGGCGCGACGGGCGCACCATGATTCAATCGGTGTTGAAACTCACGCGTCTTCGGAAAATGAAAGGATTGGCCGAACCCGTTCAGTTGGTCGTTTTTGATGCCGGGAAAGTGAGTGAAGCAACCGTAGCGTTACGAGCTACGGGAATGGAAGGACTTCAATTTGAAATTATTCCAGCAAGCGAACTCGTTAAAAGACTTGATCCCGAAGGCACGCGCGGCAAAGCGATGCTTGAAAAAATGAAGGAAGCACGCCGACTTGAGATTCGTAGGGACGAGGACGGCCTTGCAAAAATGTATGCCACACTGCGCGAAGAACAGGATGCCCTTGTGAAAAGGCATAAGAAAGGACTTAGACTTCACGAAGAAGCGGAATGGCAGGGGCACTTAATGGCGAATTTTATACGCGCCGGGCCGGAAGTAACCTTAAAAGCGCTTGATGAACTTCAAAAATACCATTCGCCCTATTGGGAATGGTCCTACCACCTCCGCTTGATTGCTTTCCTCTCCTACATTTATCAGAAAACTGACCATGCGCAAATTCGCTCAAAGATTACCGAGCTTTATCCTCAAGTCAAGGATGATCCTGAAATTTGGCAGACCATCGTTCGCTATTACAAACTTCTGGAGTACGGGCCGGACGATGAGGCGCGCGTGTCCGCGCTCATTAAAACAACGGATGCGGATGAAGTCGAAGAAGAAGAGGACGTGGCTGAAGAAGGCGATGAGCTTCGAACCGAAGATCTACCCAGCCGTTCAGAGCGCACAGTGCGTGCAACATCCTTTGAATATGACAAATTCCTGAAGCGTGTGACACAGACGATCAAACGGCAGGCCGATCGCCACGGGATTGATGATGTGGAAACGATTGTAACCGCTACTGACACAGCGGTGACGCCGGATGTCCACGCCGTGACGCTAGAAGATACGCTGGCCGAATTTGGGAAATTATTTAAGAAAGCGGAAGAACCGTATCCGCCTTTTAAACGCATGTCCGTGTATCTGGCACAGAGAAAAGGAGAGATTAAGAATATCGCGCCCGCCAAGCGAAATCAGCTCATGCATGAAGTCGTTCAGTCCTTCGTCAGATATTTCACGCATGTGAAACGCATGGACGACCCGAGTTTTAAGTTTTTCCTCGGATACAAGGGCCAGTTTGGAAACGTAGGGCTCGGCGATTTTCTGAGGGCCCTTGACGCTTCGGGCGACACCATTTTAATCGAAGATAAGTCGGGCACGGAAATCAGCGCAAGCCGCCTGCTTGAGGAGCTGATTCTGTTTGCTCAGACACTCGGCATTCCTTTACCTACGGTTCAGTATCTGGCGCATGAACCCGGCAAGGAAAAGGAAGCGCAAATTCCGAGATGGGTCAGTCTTGCCGATGAAATCATCCGCAAGGCCGATCAAGGCAAATTGGTGGCAACCATTGATGATCTCAGACTCGTGCGTGATTTTATGAAAGCCCAGCTTGATTTCTTGGATTGGGTAAAAGCCAGCCTCCGTGTCGGTGACGATCAGCCTGTCGCCATGCCCGGCGGGAAGGTGTCTATTCGGATTCATAAGGAAAGACTCAACCGTTTTCGCGATGAAATGAAGAATTCCAAAGCGCACAATTTCAGCAAGGAGCATGAGCGAAGGGTTATTTCCGATGCCCAGAACATAATTCGATTTCATGTGAATTGGTTCCAAAAGCATTCTCTCGGCCCGTCGATGTACGATTTATCAAATCGCATGAATTTTAGAGCACATAATGTCGCGCGCGCGAAGGAACTTATTCAGAGCTTAGGTGAAGAAGATTTCGAAGAAGGGGAAGCCGAGTTTCTTCTGCTTGCGTATACGATTTCTCAAACGACGGCAATAGGTGCAACAAGAGGAGTGGAATGGGATCGTGAAGATTATCGAGCATTCAAGGCGCTCCTAGAAAAACAGGGCATTATTGAGAAAGGCGCGTTGGATCATCGTGTCGAACACGGTGCTACGCGCCCGCTTCCCGGAGAAGCGCCGGTTCTTCTTCTGAACGAAGATGTTTACGGAGTTATTCTCTGGTATTTCTTTCCGGAAATTCCTCCCGAGCGCGTGCAAAAGCTCGGCCGGCTTGGCTATTGGCTTTTCGACCGGATCAATAGGGAAAATGTAATCAATGAGCGGCCCCACGATATGTGGCGGCTTCTTGACGCGGTCTCAAACAGATTTTTCGACAGCACGAAGGTAAAAGGTTCAAAAAGAATTGTTCAGAACCGATTTTATTCAGCGGAGCTCGTTAAAGTATATCGCGACACATTCCAGTGGCTGAAAAAGCAAGGGCTTGATACGTCCCATGTAACGTATCCGTTCTCGGGCGCGGATCTTTCATCCGTTCTCCTGCTCACCGATGCCGATGTGATTCGAATGTACGATCAGTTGCCCTTTGGTTTGGATGCCCGAGCCCGAGACTATGAGCGGTACAAATTAACGTACATTTCCCAAAAGGCAAATATCGGAATCACTATGGATGCGGTTACGGGCGCCATCGGGCATGCCAAGACACCGCTTCTCTGGGAACTTGAAGCGCTCGGTGCCAAAGACATTCGCATCGAAGCGGATGATGAAGATGTGAATACCTACCGCATCTATTTCAAGTGGGCCTATGACGAAGGCGAGCCGCCTCGCGAACGTGTCATCGAATACCGCGAACGCCGCTTATTGAGACAAAAGGATTTCGATGAAGCGGTGGATCTGGAGCATGACACTGTTTATTTAAACAAAGGCTCCGAGTTTAAAACGCGGGCGCAAATACTTCCGAACGTACTCATTTCCTTCGGCGATGAGAGCATCCCGGGGTACAAGAGATTTCCTCTTCGTAAAATCGTAAACCTACCCGAACAAAAAAAACTCGTACTCGGAAGACCTCCTCGCTACGCACAGATCGATCAAGCCGTTATTCTTGTGAAATCAGATAGCGAAATTCCCGACGCGACATTGTCTGAGGACGAAAAAGAAATTGAACCGCTTAGTGATGAAGAGATTTCTACCATCAAATCCAGTATTTCCATGAAAGACGGAGCAGCCGAAATCCGCCGAGCCGATGGAGGGCATATCACACTTTCGGGCGAATCAGATCTTGCGCATATGCTTGGCAAAAGACTTCCGTATCGCGATATTCCTGCCGATGCCGAATTCCCGCAGATCCCGCCCGAGCTTTATGTGGGTAAAGATGTGCTGGTCGTGTCAGCGTACGGCAATTTACCGTTTGATCTCAAAGAATCTGGCGCGCGAAGCGTTATTGCAATAGACAAAGATCCAGCAACCGTAGCTTGGCAGAGGGCCAAAACGCTTTATGCATCGGATCCTTCCGTAGCTTTGGTAAGCCGTTTGTTTCAGCTAATCACTGCCCGAGCGCCCGTAGAGGAACCTTTAAGAGGCATTCGGTTTCAAACGGGAGATGTTACGAAAAGCCTTCCGCTTGAGGACGGCAGCGTTGACCTTATCATTGTTCCGTATCTCTTCGGCATGACAAACGGTTTGACCAACGTCGATGATTTCGAGCGTGCGATGGGGGAGCTTTTGCGTGTCGGAAGGCCGGATACGCCGATCATCATCGCGCCTTCAAGAATTTCACGGAGAGAACAATACGTGAAAGGCCATCCGCTCGCTGAATTTGATAAATGGCTAACGTCGCAGCAAACGCTTCGCATCGAAGAGAGCGTTCCGTTTCCTCTTTATAATCTGGTGGATGATCCATCCGGGAAGATTGCGCCGCCGCTCGGTCATTTTGCCTACATTCGCGACAAAGGTCCGTCGGTATTTTATGGAGAGTCGTTCGGAGAAATTTCCGCCGATCTGCCGAAAGTGTATGTGAGCCTCAATGCAGAACAGCACGGATACCGGAGAGACTATGGTGAACACTATCGCGTGCACATTGAGAAAAGCCATGAACAGATTTTAAAAGGCGCCAAGGGGCTTTCCGGAACGGCTTTACTGCTCGGGCTTGGAAACGGCGTGGACTATCCTTTAAAAAAGCTTGCCGAACAATTCGACCGCATCGTGGTTGTCGATTTGGATGTAGGTACGGTTAGGCGTGTGATTTCAAAACTAGATCCGAGCCTTCAACGTAAATTTGAGATCAGGGCGGAAGATCTCACAAGTATGCTTCCTGAGCTTACCCGCGAGGTCGATCGAATCGTTGCCGAAGAATCAGATAAGAATGGAGCGCGCCGGCGCATCGCCGAATTAGCCCAATCGATTTCACTTGGCGAGCCGGTGCTTAAAGATTTAAAAGCTTCCTACGTGGTCTCGTCCGGAACGATGACGCAGTTGACTTATTATGCGCATCATTACGCAAGGTGGGCGATGGGGAAAAAATTTAGGACGGATAGCGCATTTCTTACCGGTGACCCGGCGTATCGTGATGCATTTCAAACAAGTCTGAATTCCCGTATATCGGTTCGCCACGTAGAAAGTCTCCGTAATTGGGTCCTGCCGGAAGGTCGCGTTTATTTTTCCGAAACCTTGTCTGCAACAGATTTCAGAAGAGAGGCAGGCGGCGGCAGGCAGCCGATCGCTGAGCCGAGGAATGAGGTTTCGCTCGTTGCGCTTGAAAAATTAGAGGAGCTTTTTGTGAAGGACGTCGAATCGCAGAAGCAGTGGCTCTGGGATAGTCCTCCGCCGGAAATTCACCCTGAGAAAATCGGCAAGGCGACTCAAGAAGTCAGCGGATTTTTTTCACCAAGGCTTGAACCACGAAAGGATTTGGAAACTATTTCCCAACCGACTTCAGAATCCGGAATATCGAGTAATGCTGCGCTTAAAAGTAAAGTAGATCAATACATTCATCTTTGGGATGAACTTCTTGTGGCGAAGTTTAGACGGCTGAAGCCTGCGAAATTGGCGGAAGAAGGAGCGAGGCATATTGCTCATGTGTACACGCCGGAAGTTGCTGCACCCAGCCGGTCAAAAGATTTGGAAAGCGCATTACAGTATGTTGATAAAGGGACCACGTTTTACGATGCCGTTCAAGGTACGGCCCTGATGTTACGTACCCCCGGTGAGCATGAGATTTTATCTGTTGCGCTTGCTGAACCTAGTGTTAATGGCGCTGAAATTGCATTCTTTGGTTTTCAAAACGGAGAACCGTTGATCGGTGCCACACATTATTTTGATCCGGTCTGGAACCGGTACGATGATTTCCTAAATTACTTGTCCTCCGCTACACGCGAAAAAGGTATCCAGATAAAAGGTTTAGTCATTGGGTATCAGGATGCGCCTCACCAACGCGAAGCTGTGCATCATTTCGTTAAGCAGTTGTCTGCTTGGAAAATACCGGTTGTCGTATTACCTCCCCGAAGCGGATCCGGAACCATAATCGCTGCAAAGGATGGTTTCGCGCGTCTTCAGTTTAAAGAAAGGGGAGAAGGTAAGCGACTCAAGAGAGAAACGGGCACACCTGCCGATATCAGAGAAAACTTGGAAGTTGATCTAACTACGGTCGACGCACGCTCGTGGGAAGAAGTTTTTCCATCCTCGACCGTTCCTGCCCCGAGGGAAACAGTATCAACGGTTTCTGTTGCAGAACCCCAAACTAATGAGCACGCGCCGGAGAATATTCAGCAAGAAATAGCCGGTCGACCTAAGGCGGCCAGAATATTAGGGAGAGAAGAAATTCTAAGGGTTTTTAGGTTTGCAACGCCGGCGGGTTTGAAAATCCAGAAGCAGTTCGAGCAAAAGTTAGACTTAGTGATCATGGATATTGCGCGGAGTGCCGGCCCATTTACGGCAGGAGCGATAAGCGGAAGTTTTCAGAAATTCGGCGGTATGAATTTGCCAAGCGCACCGGCCGGCCAAATCGCCAACGCCTTGAATAAACTTGCAAGCACTCCGCCTGCAGGTTTTGGCGCGGAGGAAGATAAGGCATTGCATCAGCGTATGCCGATCAGCGATGAAGATTTGGAAAATTTGGAATTATTGAAGGTAGCCACAGTACGCGTCAATAGGAAAAAGAAGGATGCAGGAACTAAACGAGTTAAAAGATGGGATGGACTTTATGATCTGTATCATGGATTTGATTACGACGCATCTTATGAATCGAAAAAAATACTGATCGATCGCATTCAAAGACCGCGCAGGCATCGGAAGGAAATCGAAGATGCCCGGTCTCCGGTCATAGATTTTCTTGGCGCCTTACACTCCGGCCAGACCGGCGGGGCGGAGAATCATCTTGAGGAAATATTAGAGACTACCGGCTCTTTCTCCAAACTTGTACATAAGATTGACCGTCGTCTTCATCAACTAACCTTGGGCCATTACCCGGAGTTCCGACGCGGAATAATTGTCTACGCGCGTAGCCGTCTAACCGAACACGGTCCCAAAGGAATGACCTTGGTTTATCCGAAGCCATTTTCGGATGTGGCTCTTCCCTTGATTCAAATCGCCAAAGCCGTCGTAACACTGCAAAAACTAAATGCTCTCTTGCCGGACGGACCTCCTGCGCATCCGGAATCGAAGCCGATGCGTTATCAGCAATGGAAATCCAAGATTCAGGAGGTTTTAAGCAGGCCGGAACTTAAGCCATTTTTGGAAAGAAAAGAACTGCTTGAATTTGTAAGCGGCGAACATAGTCATCCCATGATTTTCGTTTCCGACGAGACGCTTACCGGGATACTAGAAGCGGGGGGTGACATTGATCGATCCGACGAAGAGCTTATGGATATTTTAACAAGGTCGAAAACTCATAGTTCTGGGATGTTTGAAGGTTCTTTCTTGGAAGGCTCCTGGTTTAAGAGAAACAGAGCAGAAGAGAAAACCGGATTTTTTGTTCATCATAACGAAGCGAAATGGCTAAAGTTTGCTCAGGCGATTCGCAGGCAACTTCGCGCGAGCGGGCGACTCGAAACGCTTCAGCAGCAATACGACAGTCTCATAGCGGAATTCACGAAAGAAAATTCGGAATTATGGCGGCGGACAAAGCCGGTTGATCGTAAAGGAAAAACCGATCGTGAGCGTCAGCATGAAGAGAAACTCAAAACCCGTGTTTACACCCATGATTATATTCGTCAATTCGCACACGGCCTCATGAGAAGTCTTGTTGCCGAAATCGATTTTTACACCCGGCTGGTGCTTATGGTTGAAAGAGATAAATATATTTTTGCCGGTTTAAACTCATCTCAGGGGGTCGTTCATTTGCATTCGTATGTCAACCCAATTCTAAGTGGAAGAAATACCGAAGAAATTAAGCCCATTACTATTGATCTCGGGGACGGAAAAAGCGCGCTTCTTTTAAGCGGGCCCAATATGGGAGGTAAAACAACAACAGCTCGGGGTATCGGACTGGCCGTATTGCTTACGCAGGCTGGACTGCCTATTCCGGCCGAATGGGCTGAGCTTTCCATTTTCAGAAATATTTATACCGTTTTCCCCAGTTCAGAACAGGCGCAGCCCGGTTATGGCTACTTTGAAATGTTACTGAAGAAACTAACCGAACTTTCCAGCAAAGCAGGCCCGGGCGATCTTATTCTTCTCGACGAAGTTCCAACGGGCACCGAATATAGCGAGCTCGTCGCTATCGCAACCGTTCTTATTGAAGATTTAATCCAGACCGGCGCTACGGTGGTTGTCACAGGTCATCTCAAAAAAGTTTTCGAACTGCTTTCTCATCATTCGGAAGTTAAAACACGTATGCACACCGTGGAAGAAAAAGACGGTCGCGTTGTTCCGAATTTTGGTTTGAAAGAAGGCATAGCCAAGCATAGTTACGGAATTGAACTGAGCCGGGGGATTTTCTCATCCAAAGTAACGGAATTGGCGCGCCGCTATTATGCATTCATCATGTCAGGCGCCGAAGTCGTTGAGTCTCCCGATCTTCTTCTGCCGGATCCGGAACCGGAAGATAAGAAATCAGAAAAAAAGGAAGATGAAGCCGCGTTTGATCCTTGGCTGGTCCGTGAGTTAATACGAAAAATATATCCTAAAAAACTTTTTGCGTTTAACGAATCTTTTCGTATCTACGGCGATACACAAGATAAGATTGTACAAATTTTGAGCGGAAGTAAAGAAATAGCTCAGCGGACAGCCGAGATGCAGAAACAAGTATTGAGCCTAGGATTGGCTGAAAAACTTCCTACGGTTGATCCAGCAATGCGGTTGGAGCTCGCGCTGCTTTTTATGGGTAAGGATCTTTCTTATCTTGAGAAGCTAACCCAGAAGCTGAATACGTTTAAGCGTATTTTAAAATCCGAAGAAGATCTCTATGGCGAATTCAAGCCGGACGAACGTGTTAAAAAAATTGATGCTCTTAAAAAACTTTTAACCGAGTTTATTGCTTATGTGGAACCGTTGGACAGCCCTTTCGTAAAGCAATGGATAGAGGTGCTGTATGGTGTAATTGCCGAATCGGATCGATTGCGCGAAAGTTACGGAAAGACAGGCAAAGATGTAAATGCAGATTTACGTTCGGCCTGGCAGGCGGAATGGATGATGCTAGCCGGAAGCGTTGTTAGCGTACTTTCCTTGTTCGATGAATTTACCGGTATAGCGCGGGCAAATATTCATAGAAATCTCAAAGCGCCGCTGATTGTAGAGGACGCAAATACATTTGAATTGAAAAATAGTAAACCTTTCGTAAATCCAAAAGAAAACGAAGAAGAATCGAGTTCGTGGGACGAATATGACGATGAAGGCGATTTTGATTTTTCATTTGGAGAGAAAAGGGAATCTATATTATCCGATCCTTTTGTCGAAAACGCCACCGCACAGTCGTTTTGGGTGGATCCCGAGCGACCTGTGTTAGTGGTTACCGGTTCGAATTCGAGCGGAAAAACAGTGGCTATGTTTGATAACGCGCTTGTAAACGCGCTTCTCGCTAAAGAAGGGTTTTATGTTTCCGGCGATATGAAAACGAGCCGTTTTGACAAAATATTTGCCGTGCGCGGAGGGGAAAATGTCACAAGCGGGGGCGAAAGTTATTTCCTAAGTATTCTTCGCCAATATGGACATATATTGAAACGCGCCACATCGAAAAGTTTGGTGATCATGGACGAACTCCACGGCACGGATAATTTTGAAATGGCCGCCATTCAGTTGGCCGTCCTTCATTATCTACGTAAGCTCGGCGCAACAGTGCTCTATAACACCCATATTCGGGACGGCCTCAAGGAAGCCGGGGAGAAACTAGATCTTGATTTCTGGAAAACCGATATCTCCTACAATGAGGGAACGGGTGAAATCATCTATCACTTCACGCTCTCGCCCGATCCCGAGCTTAAAGCCGAAAGCCTCGGCCGCCGTATTGCGGCCAAATGGTTAACCCCCGACCAAAACCGCCGAGTCGACGAAACCTACGGCGCGCTTGTCGAGGCCTCCGGCTTCGGCGCGATTGGAATAGGCGACGGTTCTCCCATCAGCGAGACTGCTTTATTGTTTGCGAGGCAGTTTGATTTGAAACCGCATAGCAGGGTGTTGTCGATTGGTACAGGCGATTACAATGATTCGGAGTTAGCGTTTGCTTTACTGGGTCACCTGGTCAAGGTGATGGATCCTTATAATGGCTACGATGAAGTGGAAGATTTGCCTGCTCGATTGAATCCGTTAGGTGGGAAGCATAAAGATGAAAAGCTGGGTAGGCGGATTGCGCAAGCCAGAGGGAAGTACGAAGTTATTCCAAAGCTTTTTACCCGGAAAACTGCTGCAAAGCACTTTAAGGCAAATGAATTTGATTTAATTATTGTTGCTAATGTATCAGGTTTAGATGTCGGGCCATTGGCACGCATTGTAGATTCAAACGGGTATCTTGTGATGGTTTCGAATCGACCCGATAAAGTTGCAAAACGGAAACGCGCCTTGCGCTACCATGGTCTTCGCTGGCGCACATGGAAGGGGCTTCCTTATTACACAGATAACCCGCCTGATTTCAATCGTGCCTCCAATGAGCCGACATGGTGGATCGAACGCGCCAAAACTTATTACCTCGCGATTCGTGGCAAAGTTAGTTCTTCCGGTTTTGGAGCGACAGAGGAAGGGGCTCATCAAATACTTGGAAATTACCGTGGTTTTCTAAATCAGCATGAATTCGATTATACCGACGGGCCGCCCTATATGTATTTTCCGACCGATGATGTGGATCTTCACGAGGTGTTGCCGGCAGTAAAAAAAGGTGGGAGGCAAACGGCTCTGGCGGTTTCCATCGATCAGGTGTTTGGATTTCTAGCTCACTATGACCGGGTGTACGCCGTTGATTACAATCCGGAAGTATTACGCATTGCCATTCCTTTCTTAATGCAGCAAATTCTTTTGGCGCCTACACGTGAAGGATTCGTAGCCCGCATGATGGGATTTGAAATTAAAGAAGGCGAACTCCACGCGTTGGAGGGGCTGCCCCTTTTCTTGCTTATGGAAAGAATTGGCAAGCAAGGTAAGCTCGTTGATGCCACGGCATCGGTTCTCGAGCCTTCCTTTAAAACGTTGAGAGAAATTTTTCCAGAATTGGAAAAGCAGCGGTTTAACAAAGTGGCTTTTCAAATTTTAGAAGCCTTTGGGCTAGGGCGCGAACAACCCCGCCTCGCTACGTATATGAAAAAGCCGCGAATAAGTTTAAGCAATTTCGCTGAACAAACTTGGTTAAAAGACCATGCGACTTTCGCAAGTGTAAGAAATAAGATTCAAAAAGGAGCGTTGCGACCGATCGGAGGAAGCATAGCCGGCGAAGGTATGGAAGCGTTTTTTAGAGAACTTGCAGCAGAAGGGAGGCGCGCCGATATGATTTATATTTCTGACGCTTACGGATGGTTAACGGATGGGCAGAGAAGTAGGTTCCTGTCGAAATTGCGAAATGGGTTAGAGCAAGGATTGCTTTCGCCCGAGGCGCTCGGAATATGGTCCATAGGCAAACCCGTTAATCCCGCGGACAGAATTGTCCGGCTGAAAGAATTCTTGAGTGTAGCCAACCCATCCGGTTTTGATTTCAGCGTCCGAAGAAGAATTGAGCCAATCCGGACATCAAAGATTCCGGTTTGGCTTAAAGTTATCTTTGGTATGGTTCTCCTGGCGGTACCGACGGCTGCAGCCTATCAGATCGGAATGCCGTCGGCGAAGGACGATTTCTTTGTTTCCGCTATCGTGAATGTGACCTTGTTCGGTTTTTTCGCTGTGCTTCGTGATTTGGCAGCTCAGTGGATTTCACGTAGTCGCGTCGATTGGTTCCAGGTCGTTATGTTTTTCCCCATCGGTGTCGTGATGGGCGCGATTTTGTGGGCAGGATTTGAAGTTTTAAATTGGATTCTGCCGCCGGTGAGTCTCCGAGTCGATTGGGTAAGGCATGTTCTGATTGCTCCCTTCCGAATCGCCGGCCAATTCTGGTTAACGAATCGCAGCCGGCGTGTTCAAAGTAAATTTGTAAATCTCATACGGAAAAGAAAGCCGGAAGAAAAAGCAGATGGCGAACTCAGCAAGGCTAAGCTCGATGAAATTTATCTTACAACAAGAATTCCGGGAATCGTTAAAGTTTATTTGGTGCAAATGGTTGCGGATCCGATTAATCAAATACTCGCCGAATCGGCGCTCGGAAGTGTATTCCGGTTTTTCGATGCCTGGGGAGTGAATAAACCCGGGTTTATCGCGATAAAATCTCCGGAAGAACTAAAATCGCGCCGCATGTATCTTATTTTCTATCCCTTCATTTGGCTGGGCCAAACGATTGCGCATTTAGTTCGCCCTTGGCGCAATCGATCGGCTGTGGAGATTAGGCATGCTCAACGCAGAACTGAATTGGGAAGAAAGACTAATGATAGAGAATTGACTAACGCCGATGATGCTTCCGGTTTTGGAAGTAATCAATCAGGAGCATACCGGCAATTACAAGGGCGATACCGAAACTTATGGCAAAAGCAGGGGGAAGTTCAAGAAAAATATTCATCTTTAATGCTCCAACCAATAAATAAGAGTTACTATTATAATTTCGATCAACCAACCGACCGCCAGAATCGTAGCATTTTCAGGTTTGGATTGCAAGATCGATGGCAGAAGACAACCGGCCAGGACGACCGTGTAGGTGGCCAGACAGATTCGCGCAAGATTCTCTCTGCGTTTGGCAGTGATTCGCATCGAAATGAGAACTCTCTTATTGTGAGGGGGGATTCTAGAGGTGACGATATTACATTATCACATTTACAAAAAAGCATATATGAAAAAGATGAAACTGTCAATCGAACATTTATTTCCGTAATCGAGCCCGCGGAAATGCAAACCGGACTCACATTTCTCATTGCCGGTTCGCCGGATAAATTAAAAGAAGTGTATAACGGTTTTACGGCGGCGAGGAAATCAAAGAAGGGGCTTGAAGCGTTTCCCGAATTGCTTGAAGCGCCTTGGAGAATCGTGGTTATTTCGGAGGAAGATGCTGTGTTTGCCGAATCTTTCGCACGGAAATTAGCACAAGAATTAAAAACGCCTATTGAAAATGTTCGCGGCGGTAACTGGGCATTGCTTGATGAAGATATCCTGGCCGGACTTCTCAAAAGGGAAGGATTCATTTATTTGGGGGATGAAAGGGAAGCGGCTCATCTACCGCCAAGCCTTGCCGAATCCATGCATCAGGGCAGTATTAATTTCGGAGAAAGACTTGTGATGCTCGGCAAATTTGCCAAGTGGTATAAACAACTCGCCGCTGCGGCGTAATCTCAGGGAAATTGGATGGTCGTTTCGGCGGTTGCAATGTCGGTGTGGCTGAGCTGTTCGCTTCTCACACCAATATTTTTCATTACGATCATGGACCACGAATCCCAGTAGCAATAATCGTCGATCATCGTACTGCCGAGCTCCTTTAGTTTGGCAATGCCCGCCGTCATCCAGGCGCTGGATAATTTTGCACACGATCCACCCGTTGTATTTATTCCCGCTTCGTCACCGACAGCGATTAAAATAATCGTTCCGCCCGGCAGGCTATCTAGAAAAGCAATCATACGATTCATTTCGGTGCCTGCGTAACGCGTATTCCACGTATCAAAGTTCTGAACCTGATAGAGAAGGTGGCCGGTGATGGGATTAATGGCGGCAACATTGAATCCGCGTGCGCCGTTGAAACTCGCCCCGCGGTCAAAATAAAAAGTTGATCCGTTTTCGCGAAATTTGGCAAAATTAGATCCCGAAGTAGCGCCTGCCGAAATCGCTGTGAATAGGCGTGTTTGGGAAGGAGCGATTGATCGATACGCGGGATCAAAACCTATTTGAAGGGAATTGTAGGTCTGTCGCGGGTTACGATTGATTTCTACAATTCCCCAATAATCTTCGCTGGCATGGCCATCCGGAAAACCTTCCGGCTCCCAACCGCCCGGGTCCGGCTGTCCGGCTGGAGGTGTTTTCCACCATTCGTCGTTCCATTCAAAAACAAATCCGCCCGAGGTGATTTTAGAAAAATTAGTAACGCCCGATTGCTGGTTCCACACGATTTCGTTCCATAGGCCAAGATTCCATTCGGCTTGTGTAGTTTGATTTACATTGCCGATTCGACTGTCGTAGGCATCAATGCCAAATTCGCCGAGAAACATGGGTTTTGTGCTGATGAACGACCAGCGGTCAAATAGAAAACTAAAACCGTGGCCGCGGTATTCGTTAAAACTCCAGATGTCTACTGCCGGGCAAATGGTGTTTACAAAATAATCCAGCATTTCAAAATCCGGTTCATCGCCGTTAGAAGACGTGTTGCCGAGTATATTGCCGTAACTGGAAACGACGGGATGCTGGGTATCGCGCAATTTTACGCGCTGCGTAGCGGTCTGCGTACGGTTGGCCGAATCCAAGGAAGAATAGGAAATGCCAAAATAATGATTAATACTCCACTCGCTTCCAAGAGACCACAGAAGAACGGCCGGATGATTTTTGTAATAATTGACGGCGCTATCGATTCGCGTAAGGTTGTTGGCGCCTTCATCCACCGTCATGACTACCATAATTCCGCGCCGGTAGAGTTCGTCGAGAATTTTTATTCCCTCGGGGCCGAGCACGGCATCGGTTCCTAAATCGAAGAACGTGCGAATCGTATTTACATTCATACCTTGAAAAAGCGGGATATCGGTCGGATACCATTTCTTGAATTCGCTCCGACGTATATCAGGACTTGGTGAATTTGTTTCAACGCTTGCCGGCGACCAGTTCACGCCGCGGATAAAGTATGGCTCGGCGGGAGCCAGCGTGCCGTTTAGATTTCTCTTTTGAACGAGAATTTGCCGGCCGCTTGTCGTCACGAGGCTGGGCGCACGGTTGGCCGTGGTGAAAATCTGGTCGCCGGATTCCGAGACCAAGTAAAACACATTATGCGAACGAACACGGAAATGATATTGCGTTGCCCAAGTCAATTCAGGAAGCGTAACGCTGTGCGTCCTTGTTAAATTCATGTCGAGCTGCGTTGTCTGGCCGTATCCGCTTGTTGTTCCATAATCCACTTGCGATGAGGCAAGATCATCGGTACTCCAGGATACCGTCACATAATTGGGTCCGTAACCGGAAATGAAAATATTGCTTATCGCAGGAGGTGTAATATCCTTTACGGCAATAAAAACCGAGTCGCTATCGGAACCGTATCGAGATAATCTTTCGCCAGGATTGGCGGCAATAAAAGTTACCGTGTAAATGCCGGTTTGTCCTCGGGCCGGCGTCCAATCAAACAGGCCGTATCCGCCGCTTTGATCTACAAAAGTTGCGCCGGGCGGAAGGTTCGTTGCCGACAGGGTAATGATATCTCGTGCATCCGGATCGGTGGCTCTAATTTGAAACGTAAGCCGCTCTTCTTCATTCAGCACGTGATCGTTAATCGGATCAAGAACCGGCGGCCGGTTTACGTTTGTGACAATAATGTAGGCAAATTCGGTGTCGCTTGCTGTTCCGTCACTCACTGTAAAAAAAGTGCTTTTGTAGACACCGGATTGGTTAGAAGCAGGCCTCCAGCTAAATGTTCCCGTACGGTTTCCATTGTCGACGAACGTTGCGCCGCTTGGCAAACGGGAGGCTCTTAAGGTTAGCGTGTCATTTACATCGGGATCGGTTGCGGTAACTAGAAAAGTGAGCAACTGATTTTCGCTTACTTTTTTCTGACCCAACGGAAGAAGGGTCGGCGGGGTATTCTGAGCCGAAGCCGATTCTGCGAGAACGATGGCTAAGTTTAATAGTGTAAAAAAGATTAAAATTAGAGGGGAAAAACGAAATGAAAAGGGACTCCGGCTGTTCATCGGTAAAGCTTCTTTCGAATTGGAAATAAAATAGGTTAGACAGGCTTTGTCGAAGACGAATCTATCGCGACCGTTTGAGTATTGGTGTTTGTCTTTCCTTTGAATCCGGTATGGGTTGCTGTGCGTGTCAAGGTACCGTCCTTGTGCGTACGGGTGACGTCCTGAGTAGCTGTTTCGCCGTCTTGATTGGTAAAGGAACGATTCACTGTAGTTCCATCCGCAGCGCGCTCAACATCAGCTTGAAACGTACCGCTCTTGCCTGTGTTTGTGGAATAGCTGCCGGTTACCGTTCGGCCGTCCTCGGTTTTGGTGATCGCGGCATCTTTTGTGAGCGTCTTCCCATTTCCACCGGTATAGGTGGTCTCGGCCGAAATGGTGCCGTCCGGATTTTTTATGGCGTTACGATTCACTTGGATTACGTTTCCGTTGGGGCGTGTAATCGTGCCTTCACGCGCAAACGTGCGGCCTTGTGCGCCGGTGGTGGACGTTGTGTACGTGCCGGTTCCTGTTTCTTTATCCCATTTGCGTTCTACATTGCGTGCGCCTTGTTCGCCACGCTGATTCTGCCACGTAGTATTTTTTTCCATTGAGCCTTTTTGTCGCGCAACATTTTGTTGGAATGTACCGCTGTTCCCACGGCCGGCACTAAAACTACCCGATTTTGATCTTTCCTTGGCGTAAGCTGTGGAACTGAAGGCAATCGTTATAACGAGGGTAACCAATAAAAGTTTTGTGTTTCCGGATTTCATGTGTTTTCCTTTGCTTTGACAGTTTATCGTATGCGAAAAATCGGACTAAAAGAGAGTCATATTTATATCCTTTAAAGGTGATTCTGGCAAGTACTTCAAAACAAACAGATGTAAAAACGGTCCGTCTATTTTCAGTTGAAGTTCCAAGGCTTAATTAACGCTTGACTTAGGTTGGGTCTTGCGGAAAAATGATCGCTACGTAACCAAGGAGGAATCGTATGCCGGATGTCGGAGTAACAATAGACCTGAATACATGGGTGCTTCAACTATTACGTTGGCTCCATTTTTTTGCCGCAATTACATGGATCGGGCATCTCTACTTTTTTAATTTCGTAAGCGTTCCCTTTCTGGGGAAGTTGGATCCCAATACTAAAAAAATTGTAATACCGGAACTCATGCCACGCGCTCTTTGGTGGTTTCGTTGGGCAGCCATGGTGACCTGGATAACCGGTTGGGTTTACATTTATTGGAAAAACTGGGTTGCCGGAAATGCCGGAATGCACGGGCTTATGGGAACCAGTTGGGGCCAGTGGATTATGAGCGGTGCGCTTTTCGGTACGATCATGTGGTTTAACGTATGGTTTATTATTTGGCCCGCGCAGAAGAAAATCATTACCGGTATAAAAACCGGCCAGGCCGCACCGCCGGAATTAGCGAAGCGTGCGCTTCTAGCTTCACGGACCAATACTTATCTTTCCGTTCCTCTGCTTTTTTTTATGGGCGGCGCGAGTCATTTCCCAAGCTTTGGCTTTATGCAGTTTGTTCTGGTCGTTGTGGTAGGATTTGCCGTAGCGTGGGCTGCGATTAAAGTTTCCACGAAAGTCGGAACATCGATTTAAACTGTCATTGCGAGCGAAGCAAAGCAATCTACGATGAGATTGCTCCGCCGGGCGGTCGGCCCGGCGCCGCTGCTCAAAGCGCCCGACCGGCGCTTGGCCAAGCGGCGTGGTGTTTTAAGAAGCAGCGGGGATGGGGAAATTTAAAGTAAGATCAGCGGGAGAATCAGCGACTTCCACACTTTGCGTGAATGTGCCCAGCCGTTCGTGCCAAACTTCGATGATATAATTTCCGCGCGGAACATTTTTCAATTCAAAATATCCCTCCGAATCCGTGATCGCAAAATACGGATGATTAACAACACCCACCCAGCCCTGCATCCATGAATGCAGATCGCATTTCATCGATACCATGACCTCGGGTTGATCAAATTTTTTCACCGCTTTGGATCCTGCCATCGGAAGCCCGACGTTAAAAGCCTTGTTTATTTTGGTGACGGCGTGAATATTGTGAAGTGTCGGATCGCTATTGAGAAGCTGAACCGGCTGTCCGGCTTGAACCCCTACGACGCGCGGCTCATAAAGGCAGCGGTAATTTTTGATGACAACGGGTTCTGTGGGTATGGCAAAGAGCTCTTCGCTTCTAAGGCCTTCCTTAATATATACAAAAGCGTTCTGGACTTTTCCATTATTGATCAAAACGTCGCCCGCATCGGTAATGTTGTGGAAGGCGCATTCGGGATTGCCGCCCATTTTTACTTTCTTTGATTCCGGAGGTGTGCCGGAAAAATTCACCGTTCCCGAAATATTGGTTCCTTGAATCGTGCTCGGATCAACCGTCTTAACTTCGCTTGGCTCTTCTTTTATCGTAATTTCAGCCGGCTTTTGCCCGCAGGATGGAAGCAGAATTAACGAAAAAATCATCGAAAAAATAAAATTTGATTTCAAGGTGGAAAACGTTTGCATGTTAATCCTTCTTTTTGTTAGGGGTTCACAGTTTAGCGACTTAGAATTTCAAAATCCACTTTTTAGATATCGGTTATGTAAAAGAGCTGATTTTCCTACTTAGTCATTGCCGATTTTCTGACGTCCTATAGGTAATAGATCGCCTTGCAAGGGTGAGGCAAAGAGGCTACTATTTACCCTATGCAAACGGCCGTTTTACGTTTTGCGTTAACGTTTCTTTTCCTCATTTTGAGCTCACAACCGCTCGCTCAGGCGCAGGAATTTCGAAGCGATTGGCTTGAGCTCAAAGGTCCCCACTTTATTGTTTATTACGGTGGCGAAAAGGCGGACGCAGCAAAAATTATAAGAGCGGCTGAGCATTATTATAAGAAAATCGCGAAAAACCTTGGCTACGAGCGGCTCCATAATTTTTGGCTCTTTGACGGCCGTTGCCGAATTTATGTTTACCCTTCCCGCGAACTTTTTCATCAATATCAGCCTCAGGCTCCCGTCTGGTCGGGCGGATTTGCCGAGTATGAAGAAAAGAAAATCATCGGTTTTATTGATGGCCCAGCTTTTTTGAAAACGGCGCTTCCCCATGAAATCGCGCATTTGATTCTCCGCGATTATTTGAATTCCCGCGGCGCGCCCGGTAACGTTCCTATGTGGCTCGATGAAGGCGTTGCGCTTAGTCAGGAAACGCTTCGTCGCCCGGCACTTGAAGAAATCGTATGGAAATCGTTTCAGAATCGCACGTTTATTCCGATAGATAAGTTAACAAATATGCGCGTGGCGCTCGCCAAGCATCATTCCGATGTCGAGCTTTATTATGCCCAGGCGGCGCTTTTGATTGATTTCCTGATGAAGCATTCAAAGCAAAATGAATTTGTCGAATTTTGCCGGGCCTTGCGCGATGGTTTTGAAGTAGATCAGGCGCTTTCGCGCGGTTACAACGGACGCCTTAAGTCGGTCGAGCAACTGGAAGGAGCATTCTTGCGTGATTTGTCAGGGCAGTTTAAATGAATACGTTGCATAGTCGCTTACTTGCCGTTCTGATATTTTGTTTTCTCTTATCCATGAGCGCTTTTGCCGGCACGGGTGAGATTCGCAGCAAACATTTTGTCGTAAAATACAATACGACGCAGGAATTCGCTCAGAAAGTGTTGAATAAGGCCGAAGCTGAGTACGAACGAATTACGAAAAACCTTGGCTATGCACGGCACGACAAATATTGGACGTTCGACGACCGTTGCACGATCTACGTTCACGCCAATAAAGAAAGTTATCTCAATGCGCGGCCAGATATTCCTGCATGGTCGGCCGGTTACGCGGATTATTCAACGCGTACCATTTCGGGTTACCAAGGCGCGAATAAATTTGTTTCAACCGTGCTGCCGCACGAAATTACCCACTTAATCTTCAATGACTATGTTGGCCGGACTTCGGGAATTCCAAAATGGTTTTTAGAAGGCGTCGCGCTTTCGCAGGAGCAGGGCGGCCGGGAGCAGTTTCATCAAAACGTCGGGAAAGCGATTCACCAGCATTATTTTATTCCGATTTATTTGCTGAGCGATGAGGGGTTTAAGGGCGCGCACACCTACGATTTTACGAACCTCTCCTACGCTGAAGCGGCTCTTCTTATCGATTTTCTGATCAGGGAATACGGAGACAATCGGTTTGTCGAGTTCTGCCGCAATTTACGTGAAGGCGGAGCTTTCGAGTCGGCTTTTGCGGCGGCATACAAAGGTTCCTTGGCTTCGCCGGCCGATCTCGAAGCAAAATTTCTCGAAAAATTTTCGGTGTAGCTGAAATCTACCTTAGTAAAGATGATTAAACCCGATCAAATAATTAGGTCGAAGAGAAGAACCGTGGCTATGGAAATAACGCGGGACGCACGGCTTGTTCTGCGGGTGCCGCTGAAAGCGCCAATGCGATTAATCGAAGAATTTATTTCAAGGAAAAGATCGTGGATTGAGCGTACGCGGAAGATTGTTAAGGAGAGATTTGAAAAGTTCTCGCCCAAAAGATTTAGCGACGGAGAAGAGTTCTTATATTTAGGGAAGAGTTACAAACTCAACATCGTTGATGAAGAGGATATTCTAATCCTTAACGGGAATTTTAGATTACCGCGCAAGTACCTTGGCCGGACAAAAGAAATATTCACCGATTGGTACAAAGAAGAGGCTTTGAAGATCATTCCGGAGCGGGTCCGGTGGTTTGCGCAAGCGGCGGGAGCGGATTATCAATATCGCGATGTCAAAATATCGCGGGCGGAAAAACGCTGGGGTTCGTGCAGTCCACAAGGACGGCTTAGATTCAGCTGGCGTTTAATTATGGCGCCTCCAGAAGTAATCGATTATGTCGTGGTGCATGAATTGGTTCATGTGAAGGAGAAGAATCACGCCAGAGCATTTTGGGGCAGGGTTGAAAGTATTCTTCCTTCGTATAAAAAACAGACGGCATGGTTAAGAGAAAATGAACATTTGCTTGCGGTTTGAAATTATTTATCGCCGAAGAAGTCGATGAGGCCGTCGATTTCGCGTTTGTCTTCGAGCTTTTGCTTAGCGCGTTCGTAGGCGTCCTCGTCTTCCTTCACACGTGTTTTAGGATTGATTTCCCAGGTGTGCCGCAGCTTTGGCGCGGATTTTTTCTTTTTCTTGATTTTCCCCACTTTGTTTTCAATCTTCTTCATATTGATCCGGTTCCTTGTGGTTTCTCATGTAACCTTTAATTACACGAACCATCTCGCCGTGTATTTTTCCGTTGCTTGCAAGTGTTTGCTTACCGTCGATCCGGTAAGGCTCGCCGAAATAGCCGGTCACTTTTCCCCCAGCTTCTTCAATAATCAGATGTGCGGCTGCGACATCCCAAGGATGAAGATAATATTCCCAAAACCCGTCAAATCTCCCGCAGGCGACGTAGCAGAGATCAAGTGCAGCGGTGCCTGTTCGCCGGATATCGTGGCAAAGTGAAATGAATGCTTCTTTAAATCCGATGTAATATTTCGCGCGGCGCGTGTTGTAGCGGTCGTAGGGGAAGCCCGTGCAGAGGAGAGAAGCAGCGAGCTTGGGCGTTTTTGAAACGTGAATCGGTTTTCCGTTTAACGTCGCTCCTTTGCCGCGCTCGGCAAAGAAAAGCTCGTCGCGCGTCGGATCGTAAACACCGCCGGCCGTCATTTTTCCGTTCACTTCGTAGCCAATCGTGACGCAGAACATCGGAAAGCCGTGCGCGAAATTGGTCGTACCGTCGAGCGGATCGATGATCCAACGCGGTTTGGCCAAGCGCCGGTCGGACGCTCGGTCTGACCGCGCCGCGCGGTTGGCGCGGCGGCGAGGTGTGCGTGACAGGCTGGAGCTGGCGCCCGACTCCTCGGCGAGAATATGGTGATCGGGAAATACCTTCAGAATTTTTCGAACAATCAATTGCTCGGACTTTTTGTCCGTCTCAGTAACAAGATTGAAGCGGCCTTTGTGCTTAATCCTTTTTTTCTTACCGTGGGCTTCAAGGATTAACGCGCCGGCTTCTTTTAAGCAAGCCCTCAGAACTTGAGAAGGAGTGGTTTTCATGCCGATTGCTTCAAAATAGTGACTGTGATAATATTTGCATTCGTTTTTGAATCGGTCGTAATGTTATTACTACTTATTTTAAATGTAAAGGTGATTTTCGGGTGGCAAAGCATACGATTACTTTTATTACCGGCGACGGAATCGGTCCAGAAATTGCCGAAGTCACGCGAAAATGTATCGAAGCAACCGGCATCGATGTCGCATGGGACCTGCAAACCGCCGGAACGGACGTTCTTGAAAAAGAAGGCACGCCCCTTCCGGATCGTGTTGTTGAATCTATTCGAAAAAATAAAGTAGCCATCAAAGCCCCTATCACAACACCGGTCGGCACCGGTTTTCGTTCTGTAAATGTAGCGCTCCGCAAAGAACTCGATCTCTACGCCTGCGTCCGGCCGTGCAAAACCTATCAGGGTGTCCGCTCCCGTTATGAACACATCGATATCGTCATTGTCCGTGAAAATACCGAGGACCTTTATGCCGGTATTGAATTCCAAAAGGGAACCAAGGAAGCGCTGAAATTAATCGAAGAAATCGCCGCACTTGACCCAAAGTCTAAGAAAATCCGCCCCGATTCAGGGATTAGCATAAAACCCATTTCAGTTACAGGTACCGAGCGAATCGTTCGGTTTGCGTTTGAATATGCCCTTGCCAACCGGCGAAAACGTGTCACGGTTGTGCATAAAGCCAATATTATGAAATACACCGACGGCCTTTTTCTTGAGGTCGCGCGCGAAGTAGCGAAGGATTATGCCGATATCGCATTCGACGAACGCATTGTAGACAACATGTGCATGCAGCTTGTCCAAGTACCCGAAGGCTACGACGTGCTCGTGTTGCCGAATCTTTATGGGGACATTATTTCCGATCTTTGCGCGGGGCTGGTTGGCGGACTCGGTGTTGCGCCCGGCGCCAATATTGGTGAGAAGGGTTCTTTATTTGAAGCAACGCACGGCTCGGCGCCAAAGTACAAAGGCATGAATAAAGTAAATCCGACCGCACTTATTCTCTCCGGCGTTCTCATGCTTCGCCATATCGGAGAAAAAGATGCGGGAGATCGATTGGAACAAGCTACGGCCGAGGTTATTAAGGAAGGTAAAAGCGTCACCTATGATATGAAAGTGAGACGCGGCGATAAGACGGCCGTCGGAACGCGCGAAATGGGTGACGCTATTATCGAAAAGTTAAAATCTATCCCGGTAGCAAAGTAGGCGAACATGGCGCGAGCAAAAGTTACGGTGGTTGGTGCGGGATTTGTTGGTTCCACAACAGCCCAGCGCATTGTTGAGAAAAATTTGGCGGATGTAGTGCTCACCGATATTGTTGAAGGCATGCCCCAGGGAAAGGCCATCGATATTATGGAATCGGCGCCGATTGAAGGATTTGATGCGAAAATCACCGGAACAAACGACTATAAAGATACCGTCAATTCTGATGTGATTGTTATTACCGCCGGCCTTCCGCGTAAGCCGGGCATGACGCGCGAAGATCTAATCACGAAAAACGCCGCTATCGTAGGCGAAGTGGTTGACCAAGTTTCGAAATATTCTCCCCAAGCAATACTTATTATCGTTTCCAATCCGCTTGATGTGATGACGTATTTGGCGCAGAAGCGTTCCGGGTTCCCGCAAAAAAAAGTTTTCGGAATGGCGGGTGTTCTTGATTCGGCACGTATGGCTTATTTCATTTCAGAAGAACTGAAAGTAAGGCCGAGTGAAGTAAATGCCATTGTGCTCGGAGGGCACGGCGATTCGATGGTGCCCGTGCCGCGGTTTTGTACCGTTCGCGGAAAACCGATTACCGAATTGATTTCTCCAGAACGGCTCGAGGCGATCAACCAGCGCACGTGCGACGGCGGTGCTGAGATTGTGAAACTTCTTAAAACCGGTAGCGCTTATTACGCGCCATCTTCTTCCGTGGTTAAAATGCTCGAGGCGATTTTATCCGATAAGAAAACAACGCTTCCCATTTGCGCTTACGTAAACGGCGAATATGGTTTGAAGGATGTTTACTGCGGCGTTCCCGTCATCTTGGGTAAAGCGGGCGTGATGAATATCATAGAGCTTGCGCTCGACGATAAAGAAAAGCAGGCGCTTCATGCTTCTGCGGCTGCCGTAAAGAAAAGCTGCCAAGAGCTTGATTCCTTATTAAAGCAAACGGCCTAACGCCCTAGTGAAAATAAACACATCCGTTCTTAAAGAATATTTCACCAATATCTTCTATCTGCGTAGGATTCATTCTGCGTTGGGCGCCATTCCTGTCGGTCTTTTTCTCGTCGAACACATGTTTAGTAATTTTCTGGCCGTTTTCGGCCCTGAGCGTTATGACGAACATGTCCGCTTTTTAACGAGCGTTCCTTTTCTTCCTTTTATTGAAATTGGATTCATCGGTCTTCCGATTCTTCTTCACCTTATTTTGGGCGTCTACATTGTTTTCACGGCCAAAGATAATCCCCGCCAATATCCTTTTCCCAGAAATTTGCTGTACACACTTCAACGTGTGAGCGGAGTGATTCTCGTTTTCTATATTTTTTTTCACGTCTGGAATACGCGTATTCACGGCATGATGGAACATGAGTTCATCGGCTTTGAGCACATGCAGGAGCATTTGAGTAATCCTTGGATTGTCGGCTTCTATGTCCTAGGCGTTTGCTCGGCGCTTTATCATTTTGCCAACGGGCTTTGGAGTTTTTGCATAAGCTGGGGCATAACCGTTACACCGAAGCAACAATTTAAGGCTGGAATTATTTTTTACGTAATCGGTTTCATTCTCTGCGCAGGCGGTCTCGCCGGACTCTTTTCCTTTAACCGGACTTTTTGATGAATTTAAACGAACCCATCATTATCGTAGGCGGCGGGCTTGCAGGCCTGATGGCTGCGATTCGTGCTTCCGAACTCGGTTTAAAAACCCTCCTTTTTTCCGTTGTCCCCGTTCGTCGTTCACACTCGGTCTGCGCTCAGGGCGGTATCAACGCGGCCGTGAATACCATGGGAGAAGGTGACAGCACCGCGATTCATTTTGACGAAACGGTTTACGGCGGAGATTTTCTGGCGAATCAAACGATGGTCAAGGAAATGTGTGAAGCCGCGCCGGGCATTATTTTCATGATGGACCGGATGGGCGTCGCGTTTAACCGCAAACAAGACGGCACGCTTGATTTTCGCCGCTTCGGCGGAACTAAATTTCACCGCACCGCTTATGCCGGCGCGACGACCGGCCAGCAATTGATGTACGCCCTCGATGAACAGGTTCGCCGTTACGAAAGTCAGGGGCTTATTACTAAATACGAGGGCCATGAATTTCTAAGCATTCTAAAAGACGGAAACGGAAACTGTCGCGGCATTCTGGCCATTCATCTTCATTCGCTTGAAGTTCAGGCTTTTAAATCGCGTGCGGTGCTTCTAGCGACGGGCGGTCCGGGATTAATTTACGGAAGGACCACCAATTCCATGATTAACACCGGCAGTGCTGCAAGCGCCGTTTACCAGCAAGGATGTTATTACGCCAATCCCGAATTTATTCAGGTTCACCCAACCGCAGTACCGGGCGAAGATAAACTTCGCCTCATTTCCGAATCGGTTCGCGGCGAAGGTGGGCGTTTGTGGACATATAAAGATGGCAAGCCCTGGTATTTTCTCGAAGAAAAATATCCGAAATATGGCAATCTCGTCCCTCGCGATATCGCCTCGCGGGAAATCTTTGACGTCGTTTACGAGCAGAAGCTCGGTATCGACGGCAAAGAGATGGTATATTTGGATGTAACGCATATTGATCCAAAAATTTTAAATGCGAAGCTCGGGGGCGTGCTTGAAATTTACGAAAAATTTGTCGGCGACGATCCGCGGAAAGTTCCCATGCGCGTTTTTCCCGCCGTTCATTATTCTATGGGCGGCATTTATATTGATCAGCGACAAGCCACCAACATTCCCGGTCTTTTTGCGGCCGGCGAATGCGAATATCAATATCATGGCGCAAATCGCCTTGGCGCTAACTCACTTCTCAGCTGCATCTTCGGCGGCGCCCGGGCTTCCGATACCGTGAAAAATTATTTGGATGGCCTCAACGGAAAATTGCCGGAAATATCCACGCACGCTGTCGAACATGCCGTTCGCGCGGAAACGGAAAGAAATAAGCAGCTCTTCAATTCCACCGGAAATGAAAATGTGATTAAGCTTTGGGAAGAACTCGGCGATATCATGCGGAAAAATGTCACGGTTATCCGTTACAACGATCGGCTTAAGCAGACCGATCAGAAAATACTCGAATTTATGGAGCGGTTCTCCAAAATTAATCTTGGCGACCAGACGCCTTGGGTTAACCAGCCTATGATTTTTGCCCGCCAGCTTTGGAATATGTTTGTTTTGTCGCGCGCGATTATTCGCGGCGCACTTCTCCGCGACGAAAGCCGGGGTGCGCATTACAAGCCTGATTTTCCGAACCGTGATGACGCCAAATTTCTAAAGACTACGGTTGCCAAATACGCACCGAACGGCCCTGAAATTTTTTACGAAGAAGTCGATATATCTCATATCCCGCCCCGGCTGAGGAAATACGATTGAATTTTGTCCGAGGGATAATTCGCGCCCCAGGGCGCGAATTGAATAGGGGGGTCTCGCCCGTACGAATGGTCGGAGGAGGTAATTATGGAGTTTACAGAGAAAGAGAAGAAATATTTGGCTCGGCTTGAAGGGAATGCGCCTACAAAAGTGAGAAGTATGGTGGTTTTTGGCTCAGTGCTACTTGCAGGAATTGGAGGAGCGTTCGGCTTTTGTTTTGCTACTCGGAAAGGTTTTATTTCCAGGGAGACCATTATCTCGGCTTCGGGTGCACTTGTAACGTGGTGTTACGCAATTACCATGTGGGCACAGCAATCCGAACGCAAGACAACCCATTGTATCATGAAAAAGCTCCAGGACCGCATTCGCGAATTGGAAAATAAGAATGGCTAATAGAACGCCGAATCCGTCATTGCGAGCGAGGGTAGCGAGCGAGGCAATCTCACTCTTTTTGTCACCCCCGCGCAGGTGGGGGTCTAATTGGATTTCCGCTTTCGCGCCGCTTGGCTGAGCGCCGGTCGGGCGCTTGGTGCTGCGGTGCTGCGCGGTCGGCGCAGCGGGAATGACAATAGTTTGGGATTGCTTCGTCGTTCGCCTTCGGCAAACTTCTCGCAATGACTGTTAGGTAGATATGTCAGAAACAGTACGATTAAAAATTAAACGGCAGAATAGGCCGAATCAAGCACCTTATTGGGAAGAATTTGAAATTCCCATGAAGCCTGCCATGAATGTCATAAGCTGCCTCATGGAAATCGGGCGGGAGCCGCGGACCTTTGACGGCCGCAAGACCAATCCCGTGATGTGGGAAGCAAGCTGCCTTGAGGAAGTCTGCGGCGCTTGCACCATGATAATTAACGGCCGGGTTCGCCAAGCCTGCTCCGCGCTTGTGAAAAATATTGGGCAGCTGATCGTGATCGAGCCGATGCAGAAGTTTCCTGTAGTGCGCGATTTGGTTGTCGACCGTTCTTCGATTTTTAAAAATATGAAACGCGTTGGCTCCTGGATTCCGGCGGAAGCAAAATTTGATGGGCCGCCCGGCCCGGCCCATAGCCCGGAGCTCGCAGCCGAACGCTACGAAATGTCGCGTTGCATTACGTGCGGATGCTGCCTGGATGCTTGTCCTCAAGTGACTTCCCATACGGGATTTGTCGGGGCCGCTATTTTAAATCAAGTGGAGCTTATGAATTCGCATCCATCGGGTGAAAAAGACGCGGACGCGCGACTTGAAACGCTTATGGGTAAAGGTGGTGCGGAAGATTGCGGAAATTCCCAGAACTGCGTGCGGGTCTGTCCTAAGGGTATTCCGCTCACCACTTCCATCGCAAAAATAAATCGGGAGCTAACCACTAAAATGTTTCGCGACCTCGTTTCGTAGGCTGAATTGAAATCTCCTTCCGTTCATTCCAGCGTTTTTGTCCACGCTTCAGCGGTGATCATCGGTGATGTCACTATCGGAGAGCATGCCAGTATTTGGCCGGGTACTGTTTTGCGTGGGGATATAAATTCCATCAAGATTGGCCGATATACCAATATTCAGGACCTCACGCTCGTTCATGTAGATAAGGACGCGCCTTGCATCATAGGTGATTACGTGGTTTGCGGGCATCAAGTGACGCTTCACGGGTGTAAAGTCGGAAACGGAAGTTTGATCGGCATCGGCGCGATCGTTCTTTCGCATGCCGTTGTCGGGTCGAACGTGATCATCGGAGCGCATGCGCTCGTGCCGGAAGGGAAAGTGCTCGAAGACGGTTTCGTTTATTTTGGCTCTCCGGCGAAGAAAATCCGGCCGATTACGGATGAGGATAAAAAGAAAATTCGAACCAACACCGAAGAGTACGCTCTACTCGCTAAAAAATACATAAGCTGGGAATTTAAATGAACATTCACGAATACCAAGCCAAAGAAATTTTTCGTAAATTCGGAATCCCTACGTCAGAAGGCCGTCTCGCTACGACGCCCAAAGAAGCGCGCGAAGCGTTTCCCGCACTCGGAAATGTACCTGTCGTTGTAAAAGCGCAGGTACACGCCGGCGGGAGAGGGAAGGCGGGCGGCATTAAATTCGCCAAAACGGCCGACGAAGCAGAAAAGGTTGCAAGTCAGATTATTGGCTTAAAGCTCAAAACATTTCAGACGGGCGGCCTTGAAAAAACCGTTCACAAGGTCTGGATTGAGCGGCTCACCGATATCGCAAAGGAATTTTATTTGGGCATCACGATTGATAGGGAAGCCGGCCTTCCTATTATTATATTCTCACCGGCCGGCGGAATGTCGATCGAAGAAGTTGCGGTAAAGAATCCGGAGCAAATTTTCCGCCTTCATTTTGATCCCGACAAGCTTCCCGATGTGAAGACCATCCATTCGTTCGTTGTCAAAGCCGTTTCCGATGCAAATCAGCAGGGGAAGCTGACCAAGGTGATCGAAAGCACCGCGAAACTTTTTGTTGCCGTCGATGCATCGCTTGTCGAAATTAATCCGCTCTGTTTTATGCCGGACGGTGATATCCGAGCCGTTGATGCCAAAATCAATTTCGATGATAACGCTTTATTTCGTCATCCCGATATGGAAGCTCTTCGCGATCCGCTTGGAGAAGATCCGCGTGAGCAGGAAGCTAAGAAATACGATTTAAGCTATGTTGGCCTTAACGGAAATATCGGCTGCATGGTAAACGGCGCCGGTCTTGCGATGGCTACGATGGATATCATTAAACTTTACGGCGAGGAGCCGGCTAATTTTCTTGATGTCGGCGGGGGCGCCACCACAGATAAAATTACCGCGGCGTTTAAAATTTTAATATCGGATAAAAATGTGAAAGCCATTCTCGTTAATATTTTTGGCGGTATCGTCCGTTGCAATTTAATTGCCGAAGGTATTTTGGCGGCGCTCAAAAATGTGAAGCTTACCGTTCCTCTGGTTGTGCGTCTCGAAGGCACAAACGCGGCAGAAGGAAAGGCGCTGCTTGAGAAAAGCGGTGTACGTATTCTTGCGGCGAGTTCTCTTTCGGAAGCGGCGGAGAAAACCGTCCGGGCGGTGCGCTAATGTCTATTCTCGTTGATAAGAATACGAAAGTGATTTGCCAGGGCATTACCGGAACACAGGGGCTTTTTCATTCGGAGAAAATGATTGAATACGGTACTAAGCTTGTCGGCGGCGTTACGCCCGGAAAAGGGGGACAGACCGCGGCAGGCGTGCCGGTTTTTAATTCGGTTAAAGAATCGATGGCAAAAACCGGAGCTACGGCATCCGTGATTTACGTGCCGGCGAAATTTGCGGCGGCTGCAGTAAAGGAAGCGGCAGACGCCGGTATCCAGCTTGTCGTCCTCATTACTGAAGGTATTCCGACCCTCGATATGATTCGCGTGAGAAATTATCTTAAAGATAAGAAGACTCGCTTAATCGGCCCCAATTGCCCGGGAATTATCACGCCCGGCGAGTGTAAGATCGGAATCATGCCCGGGTACATTCATAAGCCGGGTAGCGTTGGTGTTATTTCGCGAAGTGGAACGCTGACTTATGAAGTGGTTTGGCAGTTAACTACACTTGGACTCGGCCAATCTACGTGCGTTGGCATTGGCGGCGATCCGGTCGCGGGAAGTTCCTTCGTCGATATGCTCGAATTATTTCAGGCAGACGCGGGAACGGAAGCAGTTGTATTGATTGGCGAAATAGGTGGAACGGCTGAAGAGAAAGCCGCAGAGTTTATCCGCTCAAAAATGACCAAGCCCGTCGTTGCTTTTGTAGCGGGCGCTACGGCACCAGCAGGAAAACGAATGGGCCACGCGGGTGCTATCATCGCGGGTGGACTCGGCACAGCGAAAGATAAAATCGAAGCGTTTCGCCGCGCCGGTATCACGGTTGCGGATTCACCTGCTACGATGGGCGAAACCATGAAACGCGTTCTCGAAAAAGCTCTGAAAGCATGATCCGCCTCCAACCGATTGTCCGCGCACCGTTCATAAATTATCATCATGATAATTTATTCACTCGATTCGGCGCTGCTACGCCATCCATTTACAACGCCGCGCCGACCGCGCGGCGCCGCTGCACCAAGCGCCCGACCGGCGCTTAGCCCAAGCGGCGCGCCTCATACGTGCGCTTTTAGGTTAAACTAGGGGTTGTTCTTTCAAATTATTCCTTTTTTTGATAGAAGCTTGGTTCATAGTTGAGGGTGTCCCAAGGGTAAGACTTTACGTGCGCTGCACCTAGAGTGCCTTTTTTAGATCGTCCCCTTGGGATACTCATTATCGCCATAATTCATTAGAAAGTTGCGCTGCGAGCGCTGCTAAAAGGACATTAGCGATAATCCTCAACATCATGATGCTAACTATCAAAGAAAGGAATTGGTTATGGATCTTTTGATCGGTATTGATTGGGCCGAT
>ORMF010085125.1_pt1 | contig 65199 bp, 59 predicted proteins | sample 1779871 | NCBI WGS metagenome assembly ORMF01 (sample SAMEA104232316, study PRJEB22302) | groundwater metagenome | biome: forest; feature: aquifer; material: groundwater | place: USA | collected 2011-08-07 | depth 5.4 m | reverse complement strand
GTCGTCGCAGGCGCTGGGGCCGGCGCCGCAGCTGCAATCGCTGGCGCGCACGCTGGCGCAGGCGTCGATCCGGGCTCGCGATCGCGTGCCGGCGTTCTTTCGCGTCCTGCAGCAGTTCGGGCAGGATCACGGCAGCGGCCGGAACGACTACGACGAGCGCATCATGATCAATCGCGGCATGCGCGTGCAGCCGGACTGGTCGGACATCGAGGCCGACTGGTTCAAGACGGAAGAGGTGCTGGCGGAGGTCATCGGCGTCGTCGAAGAGCTGCACGAGGCGCTATCGCAAGCGGATGCGAAGGACGTGCTGGATCACGACTCGGTGGTAGCCGAAGCCGTCGATCTGCTCGACGATGGCGAGGCTTTGCGCGAAGGCGTGTCGCGGATCATCGGCAAGGACGATCGCGAGACGATCTGCTGGCTGACGATGGGGCGGCGCGATGCGTCGCCGTCGCTTTCGAGCGCGCCGCTGTCGGTGGCGGAGACGCTGCGCGCGGGGCTGTACGGATCGAAGGAGAGCGTGGTTCTCACGAGCGCGACCTTGAGCACCGAGGACAACTTCGACTACATCAAGGGCCGGCTGGGCTTCGAGGACTCGCGCGAACTGCTGCTCGGATCGCCGTTCGACTACAAGCGCTCGACGCTGATCCTCGCGCCGAGCGACATGCCGGAGCCGGACCAGCAGGGGTACCTGGCCGCGCTGCAAACAGCGATCATCGATCTGGTGACGGCGAGCCAGGGGCGAGCGCTCGTGCTGTTCACGTCGCACGGCGGGCTGCGGGCGGCGTACCAGGGGATCAAGCGGCAGCTCGAAGAGCAGGAGATCCTGGTGCTGGGGCAGGGTATCGATGGTCCGCCGCGCCAGCTGCTGGCGACGCTCAAAGAGAATCAGCGGACGGTGCTGCTCGGCGCGGCGAGCTTCTGGGAGGGTGTGGACGTCACGGGCGACGCGCTGTCGCTGCTGATCATGGCGCGCATTCCGTTCGCCGTGCCCTCCGACCCCGTGTACAAGGCGCGGTCCGAGCTCTTCGACCAGCCGTTCGAGCAGTACGCGCTGCCGCAGGCGATCCTGCGCTTCAAGCAGGGCTTCGGGCGCCTCATCCGGCGCAAGACGGACCGCGGCGTGATGGTGATGCTGGATCGCCGCTTCCGCAGCCGGAAGTACGGCGACGCGATCGTGCGCTCGCTGCCTTCGTGCGAGCTGCGTGACACGCCGCTGCGCGACCTGGCGGGCGAAGTGACGGCGTGGCTCGATCGTCCGGCGGCGCCGGTGCCGCCCGCGTGATGCTCTCGTTGCGAGCCCTCGACGTCAGCGATGCGGCCTGGCTGGACGAATGGCTGGCACCGGTCGCCGCATCCGTCGGGTATGACGAGCTCGATGCCGACCGGCCGGGCGCGACGCTGCTCGATCGGTCGGCATCGGATCCGCGCGTGCACGCACGGATCATCGTGCGCGACAGCGACGACGACGTTGGGCTGGCGGTGTATCGCATCGACGCACCGAGGCGCGGCGCGGCCGTCATCGAGATCGTCGCGACGCGGAGGGAGTTCGCACGGCGCGGATCGGGCATGGGCGCGGTGGCGCTCATCGAGGATGAGCTGCGGGCTGCGGGCGTGGGCGAGGTGTACGCTCCCGCCCCGGCGATGCACGGGATCGCCGTCTACTTCTGGATTCGGTTAGGGTATCGGCCGCTAATGCGCGCGGCGTGGCCGTGCGAGCGGGCAGGCGTCGCGTGGCTCGTGCGAGCGTTGTGAACCGCGTCGTCGCGCGCGCTGATGTCCACACACGAACAGTGAGATCGCGTTTGGGTGCGACCGCCGTACGCGGGCGGGGCGAGCCCCGCCCCTACGCCGCGGCAGTGCACCGGCTGGCCGGTCGCCACTTCGTTCTTGGGCCGGTGTGCTGCGTGTTGAGGCTATTCTTCGGGGTGGACGATGACGTCTTCGGTCTCGTCGTCGGGATCTCTCCGTCGCGTGCGGCCTGCGCCAAGGACATTGATGACGAGCAGGTGGGCGATGCTGTAGCCGACGCCGAGCAACGCGGCGATCTGAAGGAAGAAGGCGGCGGGGTTCGCCGAGCCTTCGTTGACGACGAAGGCGATCAGCATGCCGGACGAGAGGGCCGCGAAGACGGGAAAGGTGCGCCACCGCCAGTCCGGACGGGCGCGCCGGCCGGCGCCGGGCGGCCGCACTGCCAGAGACGGCACTGGCTGCGCGCGGGGTTGCGAGCGCGCTCGTTTCCTCGTCATGTCAGGCGGTGCCCTGTGGTGCGGGAGCCAGCTGCGGGAAGACATCGGGCGCGCACACGGCGCACAGGTACACCATGCCTCAACATCCGCTGGATGCCGGATTTGGCGCGACGATGCCGCAGTCGCGTCCGGCCAGCGCGCTCCCCTGCGGCGCGAAATGGTAGCGCTTGCCGCAAAGCATGCAGCGCAGCCACTCGCGAGGGGCCGCCTCGCCGTCGCAGATGTCGCAACTGATGGCCTCGGTGTTCATGCGCGCTTCTTATAGCGACGAGCCCTCAGTTCGTGCGTGCGGTTCGCAGAGGGCGTGCGTCTCGTCGCCGCGATGGCGTCCGCTGCCAGGGCGATCGTCGTCGCCTCGCGATCAGTGCCCACGAGGCACGTGTTGCAGGCAAACTGTAGCGCTAAATACTGCTCGTCGACCCACACCTGCCCGCAGTCCTTTCCCGCGACATCGTTGCGCTGGTTGAGGTGGTAGCGCGCGTCGCACCAGTTGCACTCGGCGGTCATCGCCGCTGCGGCTGGCTCGTTGCATACGCGGCAGATGTACGTCAGGGCGTTGTCGGGACTCATCGGCTCCAGTCAGTTCAGGTTGAACTCGATGTCGGCGTATGCGGCGCTGGAATCGCGGATGCTCTTGGCGAAGCGCAGCGCCAGCGCGCGCTCATCGTCGCGATCGGTGGCCCACCCGTCGAGCCTCGCCGCCCGGATCAGCGTGAGGGCGCGCTGTACCTGCGGTCCGACGGGGACGCCCATCTCGACCAGGTCGTCGCCGCGCAGGATCGGCTTCACCAGCCGCCACTCTTCAAGGTAGCGGAGGGTCAGCTGCCGGGCAATCGAGTCAGTCTCGGCGGCCGCGCGCGCCGCTACGGCGGCCAGCGGGAAGCGCTCGAGCAGCAGGACGACGCCTGACGGCTTGGCGTCGGGGCGCCGCAGCAGTTGGGCAATCCCGCGCATCGCGGCAACGGCCGTCACCGCGGCGGCTTCGACGCGCGTCAGCCTGAGACGCGCAACGATCGACGGCGTCTCGTCGGGCGACGCGTTTGCGGCGAGGAGCGCGAACCCGTACGGCAGCGACGGCATGCGGGGCGGCGCCGGGTTGGCGAGCGCACCGCTGCGCTCGTCGTCCCACGAGAGTGCGGGATGTGCGCGTTGCAGCGCTCCCGATCGGTCCGCCGCTTCGAGCGCGTTGCCGGCGTCCGCCTCGCGGAGCATCAGCTCAATCTCTCGCCGGACGCGCTCGCCGCCGATGGTGTCGATGTAGCGCAGATCGCGCGTGAGCAGATGCTGCGTGTGCGGATCGAGCGTGAAGCCCAAGCGTGCGGCGTAGCGGTGGGCGCGGAAGATGCGCGTCGCATCATCCTGGAATGACGCGTCGTGGAGCACGCGGATACGTCGCGCCGCGATGTCGTTCAACCCTCCGCATGGATCGAACAGCGCCGCATCACCCGAGAGGCGCACCGCGATGGCGTTCATCGCGAAATCGCGACGGCGGAGGTCGGCATCGATCGCGGCGGGCGTGATCTGCGGGAGCGCGCCTGGGCGGGCGTATGTCTCATCCCGCGCGGTCACGGCATCGACGCGCAGGCTGCCAACCGTAGCGCTCGCCGTTCGAAATCGCGCGTGCACCGTGACCTTCGCGTCCGGCAGTGCTGCCCGCAGGGCGTCGGGCGCATCGCACTCCATGGCGAGATCGAGGTCGACCATCGTGCGGCCCAGGATGATGTCGCGCACGGCGCCGGCGACGGCATACACCGGGCCGCGCGGCGATGCCGCGGCGACGATGCGCTCGACGGCGTCGCGTGTCGCGGCGGGGAGTTGTGCGAGCAGATCGCGGCGTAGTTGAGCCGGTGACGGGTCGCCACTTGTCATTGCATTGAGTATAGGGTGACGCGGCGCTTGACAGCCCGACCGAATGGTACCTATGATCGGGGCGGCCTGGCGGCTGGTACGGGTTCAGTCGGATGAGCGGACGCGTGGGGAAGGAACCCCGATGGCCGCAACCGGGTGGAGCGGGAGGAACGCGATCGGCTGGGAGATGGTGCGCCATCTCGCGCCGGGCCAGACGCCTGTCTTCGCCCTGGAGTGCAGCTATCCGCGACCGCATCATGCGGTCGTCGCCGTTTTCAAGCCGCGCGAGGCCCCATTGCCCCGCGCGACGAGAGGTACGCAGTTGCCCGACTGGAGATCCCTTGAGGCCCGCCTTCACATCAAGTTCAAGAATCCCGCCCTCCTCAAGCAGGCACTCGTCCACACGTCGTATCTCAACGAGAATCCAGGCATCGACGTCGGGTCGAACGAGCGGATGGAGTTTCTCGGAGATGCGGCGCTCGGCGTCGTCGTGGCGCAGGCGCTGTATCTCGAATATCCGGACGTCGATGAGGGCAGGCTGACCGAGCTGCGGGCGCACCTCGTCAGGCGCGATACACTCGCCCGCGCGGCGGTGAGGTTGGAGCTGGGCGAATTCCTGCAGCTCGGGCGTGGCGAGGACGCGGCGGGCGGGCGCAAGCGTCCGACGAACATGGCGCGCGTCTACGAGGCGCTCGTTGGTGCGATCTTCCTCGATGGTGGCATCGCGAAAGTACGCGCGTTCGTGAAGCGCAGCCTCGGCGTGGAGTTGGCGGCGCTGCGGCAGAGCGGCATGCCGTACGATCCCAAATCGAAGCTCCAGGAAGTGATCCAGTCGAAGTGGCAGACGACGCCTTCGTACAAGCGGAGGCGGACAGAAGGCCCCGCCCACGCCCGCCGCTTTACCGTGCAGGTGATCGTCGGTGGGCGCAGCCTGGGGACGGGCGAAGGGCGGAGCAAACAGATGGCCGAGAAACAGGCCGCTCAACAGGCGCTTGAAGCCATCGAGAAGGATGAAGGAGAAGCCGTTGTATCTTAAGCGGCTCGATATACAGGGCTTCAAGAGCTTCGCAAACAAGACGCAACTGCAGTTCGCGCCCGGCGTGACATGCGTCGTCGGGCCGAACGGCACCGGCAAGACCAACGTCGCCGACTCGCTGCGCTGGGTGCTGGGCGAGCACGCGAGCCGCACGCTGCGCGCGCGCAAGACGGAAGACGTGATCTTCGCGGGCAGCGACAAGCGCGCGCCGCTCGGCGTCGCCGAAGTGAGCATCACGCTCGACAACAGCAGGCACTGGCTACCGATCGCGTTCGACGAAGTCGTGGTGACGCGGCGCGCGTACCGCAGCGGCGAGAACGAATACCTGATCAACAATACGAAAGTGCGGCTGCGGGACGTCGTCGAGCTGTTCATGCGCGCGCAGGTGGGGCAGAACAGCTACGCGTTCATGGGACAGGGCATGGTGGAGCAGGTGCTGAGCCTGCGGCCGGAGGATCGGCGCGCGCTGATCGAAGAAGCGGCTGATGTGCGATTGTTCCGCGACAAGCTCGAGGATGCGCAAAAGAAGCTGAAGCAGACGCGCGAGAACACGGACCGCGTGCGTATGCTCGTGCGCGAGATCGAGCCGCGGATCAACCAGCTCGAACGGCAGGCCGGGCGCGCGGTGAAGTACCAGGAGCTGGCGCGCGAGCTGGCGGCGACGCTGCACGTCTGGTACGCGCACCAGTGGCAAGAGATCAACGGACTGCTGCTGGCATCGATCACGACGCACGACCAGCGCAACGAAGAGTTTCAGCACGTGAACGCCGAGGCCCGGGCCTGCGAAGACGGCCTGGCGCAGCTGCGCACCGCGATCGACGAGCGCAAGCGCGAGATCGGCGTCCGCGAAACCAGCTTGCGGACGATGCAGGACTACGTCCGCGACCTGGAGCGGCGCACGGCGCTCGACGCCGAACGCGGCAAGATGCTCGCGCAGCGGCTCGATGAGCTGACGGCGGAGCTGGCATCGCTGCGGAGCGATGAGGCGGCGCAAGCGGCGGCAGAGCCATTGCCCGAGACCGCGGAGATGGAGGCGCGGCTGAACGCGGCGCGCGCGGAACTGGCGACGCATCGCGCGCGATTGGCGGAGGTCGAGCAAGAGTTGATGCGCGTACAGCGCGCGGCCCTGGCGAGCGAGCAGGCGGCGGCGCGTGGCGCCGCGGCCGTCGACGACATGTCTCGCCGCATCACCGAAGGCGCGGACACCGTCGCGCGGCTGCGTCGCGAGCGGGATGTCTCGATCGAAGATCGACGTAAAGCGATTAACGAGCTGGCAGCCTGGGCGAAGGAATATGCGCGCATCGCCCGCGAACTGACGCTCGCCGGCCCGCAACTGGACTGGGCGATCGCCGACCGCGCGAAAGAGATCGAGTCGGCGGCCGAGCAGCGGCGGTTGCAGGCGACCATCGACGAAGAGTTGCGTGCGCTGCGCAGCCAGGTCGACGGCGTGACCGTGCGCATGGAGATGATGGAGTCGATCGATGTGCGGCCGCAGGCGCCCGACGCCGGCGTGCGCGCGATTCTCGAGGCGGGCGGCGTCATCAAGCGCGAGACGATCGCCGCTGATGTTGAGCTGGACGGCGTGCTCGGGCTGGTCGGACAGCTGATCCGCGTGCCGCCCGGGCTGGAGAAAGCGATCGAAGCGGCGCTGGCGGAGAATCTGTTCGCCATCGTCATCGCGCGCGAAACCGACATGAAGGCGGCGGTACAGCTGCTGCTCGAAGGTGACGCCGGCCGCGCGACGATGTACGCGCTGGACAGCTTTCAGGAGACGCGACCGCTGCACCTGATCAAGGAGCGCGGCATCGTCGGCGTGGCATCGGGGCTGGTGAAGTGCGACTCGAAGTACCGCAAGCTCGTCGACACGCTGCTCGGACGTACGGTCATCGTCGAGCACATCTCGCTGGCGGAGCGTGTCGTGCGGCGCGGCCTGGCGGGCGCCGTGGCGACGCTCGACGGCGTGCTCGTGCGTCCTGTCGGCTCCGTGGCCGCCGGGTCGATGGCGACGGTGCAGGCGTCGTTCGTCCACGGGCGTGAAGTGCAAGATCTGCCGGAAGAGCTCGCGCGGCTACGGCCGCTGCTTGATGAGCGCGAATCAGCGTTGCGGGAAGCGACGCAGCGACAGGAGCAGGCGCAGCGCCGCGTCGAGGAGCTGCTGACGACGATCGATGGCCTTCGGGCACGCAAGGCGAGTATCGACGCGGAGATCGCCGCATCGAAAGCGCAGCTCAATCCGTTCCGCGCGCGGTTGCAGTCGATCGCGAAGGACGGACGGGCGCGCGACGCGCAGATCGCTGCGCTGCTCGCGCGGCGAGAGCAGGACGAACCTGCTCGCGAGGCGAAGATTGCGGAGGCGCGCGAGGCGAAAGAGCGGGAACAACAGGAGCGTGCGGTGATCGCGACGCTCGAGACGGAGCGCGCTTCGTTGGCGGCGAGCGTCGCGGAGGAAGCGGCGAACGTCGCCCATCTGGACGGCGCGTACCGCACCGAGCGCCAGGCGACCGATGGCGAGCGCATCGCGCGCGAGCGTCTGGCGCGGCAGATCGCGCAGAAGGATGAGCAGCGCGTCAAGTCGCATGAGGAGGCGCGGACGATCGCGGCGCGGTTGGCGGCCACCGAGCGCGAGTTGACCGCGAAGGCGGCGGAGTTGGACGCGCTGCGGCATGAGCTGGAACCGGCGCGACAGGAGCTGGCGCAGTTCGAATCGCGGGAGCGCTCGATGACGGCCCAATTGGCCGAATCGAACGAGAGGCTGCGGAGCACAGAACGCGCGCTCGTCGATGCCGAGAATGAGGTGCGTATCCGCCGCGATGAGTTGGAGACGCTGCGGCAGAGCCTCGAGGCCGAAGGATTCATCGCGACGGAGCAGGGCGAGATCGAGCGCCTGCCCGTGCCGGAGATCGAGGTTGAGCCGGAGTACGAGCCGGCGGAGGCGTACGCGTCGGCGCAGGCGCCCGGCGACCTGCCGACGTGGCTGCGGTCGGACGACGGCGAGCCGGACCTGCCGCCGGTCCGCGGCGGATCGACGACTAACGCGACCGAAGTGCGCGATCGCATTGCCGACCTGCGCGCGTCGATTCGCTCGCTCGGCCCGATCAACGAAGAGGCGGCGACGGAGTATGCCGACAGCCGCGAGCGGTTCGACTTCCTGTCGGGACAGCTCACCGACCTGCAGCAGGCAGAGGCGCAACTCAACGACGCGATCGTCGAGCTGGAGGCGGAGATCCGCGAGCGGTTCCGCACGACCTTCAAGACCGTGAACCAGGAGTTCGAGCGCTACTTCAGCGCCTTCTTCCGCGGCGGTACCGCACGCCTCGAGCTGGGCGAGACGGATGAGTACGGATTGCCCGGTGTCGAGATCGTGGCGCAACCGCCGGGCAAGAAGCTGGGGTCGCTGGCGCTGCTCTCGGGCGGCGAGCGCTCGCTGACCGCCGTGGCGCTGCTGTTCGCGCTCCTGCAGGCGAACCCGTCGCCGATCTGCGTGCTCGACGAGGTTGACGCCGCGCTGGACGAGGCGAACGTCGGGCGCTTCGTCGAGGAGTTGCGGGCGCTGTCAGTGCGGACGCAGTTCATCATCATCACGCACAACCGCCGCACGATCGAGACGGCGGACACGATCTACGGCGTCTCGATGGCCGCCGACAATGTGTCGCGCATCTTGAGCCTGAAACTCGAAGACGTACACGTCGACGAGGCGTGACGGCCCCTCTCCCGGCCTGTCTCCTACGGCGACTCAAGATCGGCCACCCTCTCCCTCAAGGGGAGAGGGATACATCGAACCTCAATGTAGGAATCGAGGCATGATCACCGGATGCGGGCACGCTACAGCGTGCCTCTACACGTGCTGTCTTCGATCTTTGGGGCTCATGACCGGGCCGAGGGCGTGGACAGGAACTGGATCGCGGCGGCGTTGAACTCGGCCGGATACTCGACGCTGAAGCCGTGGCCACCGCGAGGGAGGACGCGCAGCGTCGCGTTCGGGATGCGCTCGACGAGGGCGTCGCTCTCCCATGGCGGCGTGAGGATGTCTTCCGCGCCGGCGAGCACGAGCGTCTCCGCACGGATCTGATGCAGGCGGTCCAGCGTGTCGTGTGCCATCGTGGCTTCGAGCTGACGGATGTAGGCGTGCGACTGCATCGGGTACGGATCCTTCGCCGCGAGTTCGATGCGCTCATCGACGCGACGCTGGTCCTGCATAAAGCTGGCCGTCATGCCCCATGGCATGCCGTACGCCTCGCGCTCGCGCGCACCCAGATCCGCGAGGCGGATGACGCGCTGCACCTCGGCGGCTCGACGGCGCGCGCCTGTCGGGCGGGCGCGGGTACACGCCAGGACGAGCTTGCCGACCCGATCGGGATGGTTGATCGCCAGTTCCTGCGCGATCATGCCGCCCATGCTGACGCCCAGCACGTGCGCCTGTTCGATGCCGAGTGCTGCCAGCAGCGCCGCCGTGTCGTCGGCCATCTGGCGCATCGAGTACGGCGCGTCGGGCGCGTCGGTACGGCCTGCGCCGCGGTTATCGAAGCGGAGCACGCGGAAGTGTTCGGCGAACGCCGGGATCTGGGGCGCGAAACTGCCGCTGTGTCCGCCGAGGCCGGCGATCAGCAGCAGCCAATCGCCGGTCTCGCCGTGCTGCTTGTGAAAGACCTGGATGCCGTTCGCGGTGATCATGGCCATGGCGGTCTCGCCTTTCGGTTGAGAGTGGTTCTTGTTCGTGAGTCTCGCATGCCGGGCAATGGTGCGGGAAGCTGAGTGCTAACAAGGTGCTGACGAACCGCACTTGTTCTCGTGGCGCGGGTTCTCGTGGCGCGGGCTTTCAGCCCGCGTTCGCAGACTCAGATCGCCGCTCCGTATTGACGTCCAGCGTCGTCCGGTGCCGAATCGGAGCTCAGTGCGTTCGTTGCGGGCGGGATCCAGGGTTGCCCTACGTCGTCGCGCCTCCAACCGCTAGAATGGCCCGACGCAAAGGAGTATCGAGCTGCTACGAATTTTCAAACGTACGAAAGAGACCGACGATAAGACCGAACAGGCACTCGAGCGGACGCGCAAGGGCTGGTTCTCGGGCATCTCGGGCGTCTTCGCCCGCGGCAAGATTGACGCCGAAGTCTGGGAGGAATTAGAAGAACTCCTCATTGGCGCGGATACTGGGGTCTCGACGACGCAGAAGGTACTCGGCGCCGTACAACTGCGCGTAGAGAAGGAGCGTATCACTGACGGCGAGCAGGTCAAGGCGATGCTCAAGGAGGAGCTGGTCGCGACGTTGCGGGCCGGCGGCGAGAAGGGCCGCATCTGGGGCGCAGAGGATGAACCGCCGCCTGGCAGGCCCGCCGTCATCCTCGTTGTGGGCGTGAACGGCACCGGGAAGACCACGAGTGTGGCGAAGCTCGCCCAAGCGTATCGTGAGGATGGCGAGAAGGTGGTCGTCGCGGCGGCGGACACGTTCCGTGCGGCGGCGATCGAACAACTCAAGAGCTGGGGCGAAGTCGTCGGCGCGGAGGTGGTGGCGCACAAGATGGGCGCCGACCCGGGTGCGGTCGTGTTCGACGCGATGTCGGCGGCGGAGAGCCGCAAGGCGGACGTCGTGATCATCGACACGGCTGGACGGCTGCACACGAAATTAAACCTGATGGAGGAGTTGGGCAAGATCCGGCGCGTCATCGAGCGGAAGCTGCCAGAGGGGCCGGACGAGGTGATGCTGGTGCTGGACGCGACGACCGGGCAGAACGCGCTGGTACAGGCGAAGGCGTTCGCAGAGGTGGTGCCGATCACGGCGTTGTGCCTGACGAAGCTGGACGGCACGTCGAAGGGCGGCATCGTGTTCGCGGTGACGGATCAACTTGGGATCCCGGTTCGATTCATCGGCACCGGCGAGAAGCCCGAGGACCTGACGCCGTTCGATGCGGAGGAGTTCGTTGAGGCGCTGTTTCAGTAGGGGAATCGCGAAGGATGCGGGGTTCTTACCGATGGCCGAGCACGTTGAAACCGGTGAAATCTCTCATCGTAGACGCGATCAGCGTGCGCGTGTGGCGTACGTGAACGGGAACCGATGAGCGAAGCGTTCCGCTGGTGGCTGATTCTCCAGCTGGTAGGGATCACCCTGCTGCCGTTGTGTCTTGCGCTGTTTCGCCGGCTGCCCGACCGTGGCTACGCGCTTTCGAAACCGTTCGGGCTGATCTTCCTTGGATACACGTTCTGGCTGCTGAACAGCCTGCACATCCTGCCGAACTCCGGCGGCGGCATCTTCGCCGCGCTGCTGCTGCTCGGCGCGATCTCCGGCATCTTCGTCTATCGCGAGCGCGAACAATTGCTGGAGTGGGTGCGCCGGCACTGGCAGTACATCCTCGGCGTCGAGGTGTTGTTCCTGATCGTGTTCGCCGTCGCCGTGTGGCTACGGTCGATGGTCGGCAACATCAGCGGCACCGAGCAGCCGATGGACCTGATGTTCATCAACGCGGCGACGCGAGCTGACCACTTCCCGCCGAAAGATCCGTGGCTCTCTGGGCACACCGTTGCGTACTACTACTTCGGTTATCTGATCGTCGCCATGACGGGGCGGCTGGCCGGCGTCGAGCCGCAGATCGGCTACAACATCGGGCTTGGGATGATCGCAGCGATGGCGCTCGTCGGAGCAGCCGGCATCGTCTACAACCTCGTCGCGATGCGCGAGTCGGCGATCGAGACGGCGCCGGACGCCGACGCGAGCGCAGAACCGATCGCGGCGTCGCGCTTCAACTGGAAGCCGCCGGTTTTCGGGCTTACCGGCGGGTTGATGCTCGTGGTCATGGGGAACCTCGTCTGGGTGTTCCAGTTCATGTCGGCCTACGGCATCGGCGGCAAGGGCTTCTACGACTGGGTCGACGTATCCGGACTCAAGGCTGGCGCCGCGAAGCACGCGTGGTATCCGTCCGACTTCTTCGCGTTCTTCGACGCCTCGCGCATCTACCGCCTCGACGACAAGGACTTCCGCGCGATCACCGAGTTTCCGATGTTCAGCTTCCTGCTAGGCGATCTGCATCCCCACGTGATGGCGCTGCCGTTCGTGCTGCTCGTCGTGGCGCTTGCGTTGACGCTGTTCCGCAGCCGCGAGCCGCTGGACGTGACGTTCTGGCTGGAGCGGCCGCTGGCGCTCGTCGCCGCGGCGATCCTCGTCGGCGGGCTCGCGTTCCTCAACACATGGGATATCGCCACGATGGCGTTTGTCGTACTGGCGGCGGCGTTCGTCAGCAACTTCACGCGCGTGCGCGCGATCACGACTGACCTGTTTGTGCAGGCGATCTCCTTCGCAATACCGCTGCTCCTCCTGGCGATCATCATGTACCTGCCGTTCTACACGAGCTTCACGTCGCAGGCCGACGGCATCGGCGCGGTCGTGTCGAATCGCGGCATCACGGTGCCCGCGACGCGCCCGTTCCACCTGTTCCTGTTCTGGGGGCCGCTGTTTGTCGTGGTGATCCCGTTCGTGCTGGCGCGGCTGCTGCCGATGCGCGCGCGCATCACGCGCACCATGGCGGCGATCGCGGCGGCGCCGGCGGCACTTGTCGTCGTCGGATGGGTGCTCCTGTACGGGTTCGAGCAGGCGACCGGCAGCCGCAAACTCGGCGACTCGCCCGGCAGCCTGTCCGCGCAGTTCAGCGATCGTGGCGCCGCGTGGCTCTCGGCGATCTTTCTCGGTGCGGTGCTGGCGGCGACGCTGCTCACGCTGTGGTTAGAGTTGACGTCGGGTGAAACGAACGAGCCTCGGCGCGAGGACGCGGGCGGGGCGAGCCCCGCCCCTACGCAGGCCGTTGGCGAGATTCCGTGTACGGACGTCGGCGTATCGTTTGAACGCGAGGGTGTGCTGTTCGTCTTGATGCTCGTGGCCACGGCGATGCTGCTGGTGCTGGGAACTGAGTTCTTCTACGTAGGCGACGTCTTTAACTCGCGCATGAACTCGGTGTTCAAGCTCTACTACCAGGCGTGGATGATGCTGGCGATCGCGGGCGGGTTCTCGCTGTACTACCTGGCATCGCGATGGCGCGCGACGTTCCCTCGCGAACGGCCGTACCGGCTCGTTTGGGCTGGAGCCGCGCTACTGGTGCTGGCCGGCGCGGCGCTGTACCCCCTGGGCGGGACGGCGAACCGCACGTACAAGGCCGATGGCGAGCTGCGCGGGCTGTCGTACTACCCGGCCGACGAACTGAAGGCGATCGCGTTCCTCAACAAGATCGCCCAGGGGCAGGATCTGGTGATCGCGGAAGCCGTCGGAAACGATTACAGTCTGGCGGGACGCATCTCGGCGGCGACCGGCATCCCGGCGGTTCTGGGCTGGGGAGGGCACGAGGACCAGTGGCGCGGCGGCACGGCAGAGGCGCGCGCGGGCAGGTTCGAAGACATCAACAGGCTGTACACCACAACAGATGCGACAGAGATGAGCCAGATCCTGAAGAAGTACGGTGTCACATACGTCTATGTGGGCGCGCTGGAACGTAGTACGTACGGCGATGCCGGGCTCGCGAAATTCAGGAGCCTCCCGGTGGTGTTTCAACAGGGAGCGGTTACGATATACCGAGCATCAAGTGCTACAGGAGAGGTCTCCGGCGAATGAGCGTACAAGAACCGAATGCCCCGTACGGCGGCTCGACAGGTGAGCGGCTGAAGTCGTTCACAGCGAATGCGCAGGCGCGGGAGCGTATCGGCGCGTACGCCACCCGGTACTGGGAGATCGCCGCATACGGGCTGATCGGCATCTTCGCCGCGGTGCTGCGGTATTACAACCTCGGCGCTCGCGCGATGCACCACGACGAGAGCCTGCACTCGTTCTTCAGCTGGGGCTTCAAGAACGGGCTCGACGAGTTTTTCACGTTCGGCACCGCCAACAACGATACGTATAAGCACGTGCCATTCATGCACGGCCCGTTCCAGTTCATCGGCAACGGGTTCGTCATGTGGATCTTCGGCGACGGCGACTACCAGGCGCGCATCCTCGCCGCCACGATGGGTACGGGGCTGGTGCTGCTGCCGTTCTTGTTCCGCAAGCAGCTCGGGCAGATCGGGGCGCTGGCTGCCGCGGCGTTCATCGCGTTCTCGCCGACGTTGTTGTACTACAGCCGCTTCACGCGCGAGGACATCTACACGGCGTTCTGGACGTTCGGCATGGTGATCTTCGCGTGGCGCTACATCGCCTCGCGCGAGAACAAGTGGCTCTACCTCACGGCGGGGTTCCTGGCCGGCTCCTTCCTCACGAAGGAGACGACGTTCATGCACGCCGCCGCGTTCATCTTCTTCTTCATGTACCTCTTCGCCGGCCACATCGCGGACAAGATCCGCGCGACACGACCGGAAATGTCCAACCTCCAATACGTCGGCCTGCACATGCTTGCGATCCCGGGCGGACTGCTGCTGGCAGTCGGCTGGCCGTTCCTGAAGAACTGGCGCGAAAAGTACGGGCTGGACGAGATGCCGCCCGAGGCGAGCTTGATCGTGGTGATGGGCACGCTGGCCCTGCCGCAATACTCCGCCGCGGTGCAACTGCCGCTCGGCAACGCATGGAGAAACCGCGCACAGGACGGCGGAAACTCGCATATCAACCCGGCGGAGTTCAACGTTGCCATCGCGAGTGTGCTGGGGTTCATCGCCCTGTCGATCGCCATCGGCCTGGCGTGGCGCCCGAAGGTGTGGGCGATCGCCGCCTGCTGTTTCTGGGTGCCGTTCATCCTGCTCTCGACAACGTTCTTCAGTAACCCGCCGGGCTTCTTCTCGGTGATCTGGGGCTCGCTCGACTACTGGCTCAGCCAGCAGGATGTGCGGCGCGGCAACCAGCCCGACTACTACTACTTCATCACGATCCCGGTGTACGAGTTCCTGCCGCTCGTCTTGTCGCTCGCTGCCGGCTTCTACTACGCGATCCGTGGCAAGATGCGCAACGCGCTGTACGTCGGCGGCGGACTGCTGGTGATCCTCGTGCTGCTCATCCTGCCGCCGGGGCCGGACGTCCAGAAAGTGTCGCTGTTCCATATCGTCCTGCCGTTCTTGATCACGCTGATCGGGATCTTCTCGTTCGACATGGACCGGCTCAACCGGTTCCTGATGTTCTGGCTCGTGTTCACGGGCTTTGCGCTCACCGTTGCGGGCGAGAAGATGCCCTGGCTGAACGTCCACATCGCGCTGCCGCTGGCCGTGCTCGCGGGGCGGTTCGTCGGCGACATGGTGGAGCGCACCGACCTGCGGCCCGAGCTGCCGAAGTTCGACCGCCTCGCGCCGTTCGCCTACGCCGGCATCGCCTCAGCGCTCTCGGTTCTGGTGTTCGTGATGGTCGGGCCGTTCGCGCTCGCCTCGGCCGGCGGCTGGATCCTGGCGATCGTCGCCGCCATCGCCGTCTACTGGGCGTACACCGGTTACAGCCGCAGGACGGCGATGCAGGTGGCCATGGTCGGGGCGGTCTGCGCGTTCGCGGTGTTCTCCGTGCGCGCGGGCGTGCTCGCGTCGTGGGGGCACCCCAACAACCCGTACAAGGGCGATGTCGCGAAGAGGGACTACGGCGACGTGCCCGACGAGTTGCTGGTCTACACGCAGACGTCGGGCGATATCCCCGTGCTGCGCGACCAGATCGACAAGATCGCGCGCGACTCCGGCCTCGGCAACAAGATGCCGATCGTGGTCGACTCGGTCGATGGCTACACCTGGCCGTGGGCGTGGTACCTGCGCGACTACACCGATGTCGCATACACCACCATCAGCGCGAACTACACGCCGAAGCAGGGCGCCATCCTGCTCATCTCGCGCCAGTCGGCGACGAACGTCAACCTCGGCGGCGCGTACAACGAGGGCGTGCCGTACCACCACCGGCGCTGGTTCCCCGAGGAGTATCGGGGCGCGGACGGCAAGTACTCGTCGCGAAACTTCTTCAGCGACCTCTTCTCGAAGAGCGCGCTGAGCAAGTGGCTGGACTACTGGATCCGCCGCACGCCGCCGGCCGAGCTCGGCACGGTTGACGGGATCGCCTTCTTCCCGAAGGGCACGAGCACGCTCGTCGCGCCACCTACGGGCCCGACGGTGCGCACGGATGGCGCCCAACTCGTGATCGGCGGCAACGGCGCCCAGAAGGGGCAGATGAACGGCGTATCGGATGTTGCCATCGACACGTCCGGCAATCTGTACTTCGCCGACACGAACAATAACCGCATCGAGAAGTACGACCCGCAGGGCAACTACCTCGCGGTCGCCGGCGGATTCGGCGGCGAGGTGCAGATGAACCAGCCGTGGTCGATGACGGTAGCGCCGGATGGCACCGTGTACGTCGCCGATACCTGGAACCACAAGATCGTCAAGCTGGACAAGGATCTGAAGAAGGTCAAGGAGTGGGGTTCCGGCGGTCAGACGGACGCCGGCGGCGACCCGTTCAAGCTGTTCGGCCCGCGCGACATCGCACTCGCGCCGGATGGGCACGTGCTGATCGTCGATACCGGCAACAACCGCGTGATCGAGTACGACGGCGACGGCAACTTCGTGCGGCAGTTCGGCAGCAAGGGCACGTCGGGCGACCCGCTGCAGTTCAACGAGCCATCGAGCCTGCTCGTCGCGCCGAACGGCGACATCTTCATCGCCGACTTCTGGAACAAGCGCATCGTCCACCTCGACAAGGATCTGAAGTCGAAGGGCGAGATCAAGGTCGACGCGTGGGGCAGTCAAGCGGTCACCGAGCGCGCGTACCTCGCATTGCTCCCCGATGGGCGGCTGCTGGCCACCGACCCGACGCACGGCAAGATCCTCGCGTTCGCGGCGGATGGCGCGCCGCTGCCTCCGTACGACGTGCCCAGGGAGGGCGCACAGACGGCAGCGCGGCCGATCGGCATCGCGACCGACGGCACGAGCGTGGTCGTCACGGACTCCATCGGCAACGTGGCGCGGAAGATCCCGCTCAGCGAGGTGATCAAGTAGCGCCAGCGGGCAGAGCAGTCATCGAGGAAACGCCTCGACAAGGCGAGAGTCCGCTTCCGAGAGCGGGCTCTCTCTTGTTCATCGCCGCAGCCGCGCACGAACATCGATGTTGCGAACCCGCCTGCTCGTCCAGCTTCGCTTGATTGGGTGGGGGTGCCGTGCTATTTGTGAACGCGGTAACTAACGGGCCGTATCTCGGGCCGAAGCGTCACTGAACAGCGGGAGAGGAGCCCGTCCGTCTCGCGGGCGGCGGCAACGCATGAGCTGGTTCCAGCGACTTCTCCTCGTGACCATCGCGGCCACATTCGTGCTGGTGGTGATCGGCGGTACGGTGCGAGCCACTGGCTCCGGCCTCGGGTGCCCGGACTGGCCGACCTGCCACGGCAAGCTGTTCCCAACGACTGACAAGCAGACGCTCATCGAGTTTTCGCACCGGACGGCGGCCGCGGTCGTGGGCGTCTTGTTCCTGGGCGTGACATTCTTCACGTTCAAGACCGAGCGGCGTAACAAGCTGGTGTTCTGGCTGGCGTTCTCGGCCGGCGTGCTGCTCGCCGTGCAGATCATCCTCGGCGGCATCACCGTCAAGAAGGAGCTGCCGGCGGAGATCGTCGCGGCGCACCTTGGTACAGCAATGATCTTCACGGCAGTGATGATCGTCACGGCGGTCATCTCGCTGATGCGGGCGCGCGGCTCCCGCGCGTTCACGCTCGCATCGGATACGACCTTCAATCGGTTGGCGATGCTGACGGCCGCGACGGCCTTTGTGACGCTCGTGCTGGGCTCATACATCAGCGGGACGGACGCCTCGCTTGCCTGCCGCGGCTGGCCGCTCTGCAACGGCAGCCTGGCGCCGGGCGGCGGCAGCGCCGAGGGGTTGCACTTCCTGCATCGGCTGGTTGCCGGCGTGCTCGGGATCATGACCCTGGGACTCATCTACCAGGCGTTTCAGGAGCGGCGCCGGCAACCGCTGCTGGTCTGGCTGTCGGTCGCGTCCGGGGTCGTGTACGTTGCGCAGGCACTCGTCGGCGCCGCGAACATCTGGACCGAGCTGGCTGCGGGTGTCGTCGTAGCGCATCTGTCCCTGGCAGCGCTGCTCTGGTGCATGTTGGTGACGATCAGCGCCCTGGCGTACTATTTGCCGGGCGAGGACGCGAGCGACGTGGACGAGCGGAGCGCTCAACGGGGGGAAGCGGCCGAATGGGCGCGATAAACACGAGCATCGGAACCAGGCCGCTGAGCCTGCGCCAGACGATGAGCGCCTACGTCGCGCTGACCAAGCCGCGCATCATCTCGCTGCTGCTGATCACCACCGTTCCAGCGATGGTGCTGGCGAACGACGGCTGGCCCTCGCTGTGGCTCGTGTTTGCGACCGTCCTCGGCGGGACGCTTGCGGCGGGCGGCGCCAATGCCATCAACTGCTACCTGGACCGCGACATCGACGAGATCATGCACCGCACGCAGGGGCGTCCGCTGCCCATGGGGCAGATCGAGCCAGTGACCGCGCTCGGGTTCGCGTTCGCACTGGAGGCGATCGCGTTCGTCCTCCTGCTGGCCACGTCGAATCTGCTGGCGGCGACGCTGGCGGTCTCGGCCACGGCGTTCTATGTGCTGGTCTACACCATGTGGCTCAAGCGCACGACGCCGCAGAACATCGTCATCGGCGGCGCAGCGGGCGCGTTCCCGCCGCTCGTGGGCTGGGCCGCCGTCACGGGGAACATCGGGTTCCCGGCGCTCGTGCTGTTCGCGATCATCTTCTTCTGGACGCCGCCGCACTTCTGGGCGCTCGCCATCAAGTACAAGGACGACTACGCGCGCGCGAAGGTGCCGATGCTGCCCGTCGTCGCGACCATGGAGAGCACGAAGGCGCAGATGTTCTGGTACGCGGTGGCGCTCGTGCCGGTTTCCCTCCTGCTGTTTGCCAGCGGTGCGGTGAGTTGGATCTACCTTGGCGCGGCCCTGCTCCTGGGCGGCGCCTTCGTGCGGCAGACCTGGCTGCTCCGCCACGATGACCGGCCGGGCGCGGCGATGGGCGTGTTCAAAGTCTCGATCTACTACCTGGCACTGCTGTTCGTAGCGGTTGCCGTGGACGTGTTGGTGCTCGGGTAGCGATAGCGGCTCAATCGGCGATGGTCGCCACGACGAACCCGGCCTTCGTGATCGCCACGAGATCCGCCGTGCGCACTTCGAGGTCGATGCCGCGTTGGCCGGCGCTGACATGGATCGTGTCGAGCGCGCGCGCCGTCTCGTCCAGGAGCACATCGAATGGCTTGTTGAGCAGGGCGAGCGTCGAGATGCCGCCGACCTGCAGGCCCGTGAGCCGCTCCGCCTCCCGTTGCGTGGCCATGCGGAGCTTCTTCTCGCCGAGCCCCTTTGCCAGCACCTTGAGGTCGACCTGTCGATGCGATGGCGCCATGACAAGCAGCGGCCGCGACCGGCCGGGCGGATCGCGGAGCACGACGAGCGTCTTGAAGACGGTCTCCGGCGCCGCGCCGATCAGCGCCGCGGCGTCGTCGGCGGAATGGAACGCGCCGGCCGCGTCGTACCGCCGCGCCGTGTATGCGATGCCTTTCGCGTCGAGCATGCGCATCGCCTGGGTCTTCTCCGTAGCGGCCATCGTGGCCGTATGATGCACGGGCGCGCGGCGTCGCGCTAGGCGCGGTTAGACGGTGGAGCGGAGTTGAGTCTCGTGGACGAACGAATAGGACGGGTGTGCAACGCGTTAGCGACGCTGGGGCTCGATATCCCGATGCTCATCGTCGAAGAGAGTACGCACACGGCAGAGATGGCGGCCGCGGCGGCCCGCTGCGAGTTGGGGCAGATCGTCAAGACGCTCGCTATCTACATCTCGGGCACGCCGCACCTGGCGCTCGTTGCGGGCGATCGACGGCTCAGCGATCGGCTGGTCGCAACGCATGCGGGCGTCGGACGGAAGCAGGTGAAGCTGGCCAGCGCCGACGAAGTGCTGGAATTGACCGGGTACGAGATCGGCGGCGTGTCGCCGTTCGGCCTGCCGGCACCGCTCGGCGTGCTCATCGACGAGAGCTTTGGGCGGTTTGAGACGGTCTGGGTCGCCGGTGGGACCGCGTCGGCGATCTTCCCGATCGGGCTGGATGACCTCGTTCGTCACACGGGCGGGACATTTGCGCCCATAGCGACATAACGACATTGACTAGGCTGCCGCGGCAACGATAATGGTTGGGGCATCCGCCCGGGCATGGGCGAGATGGAAACAAGAGGTAGAGGAGGAGACTCGTATGAAGATGGGATCGAGGGCGCGGTCGCGCATGCTGCTCGTTGGCGGCATGCTGGCCACGCTCACGCTGGTATTCGCTGCGTGTAGCAGCGGGACGAGCAGCACAGACAAGACGTCGACCGCGGCCGCCGGTGGCGGCGGCAAGACGCCGGCCGCCGGAGTCACCAGCGCGGCGACATCGGCCACGGGCAGTGCCGGGGCCATCACGATCAAGAAGGGCGACAAGATCAAGATCGGTATCAGCACAACGCTGACGACCGACAATGCGCAGCTTGGCATTCCGATCCAGGACGCCGCGCTGCTCGCCATCAAGACAAAGGGCACGATCAAGGGCTTCGCCATCGAAGGTGACTCGCAGGACGACCAGTGCGCCGGGCCGGCATCCGTGACGGCGGCGAACAAACTGATCGCCGATGGCGTGGTGGCCGTGGTCGGCCCCATGTGCTCGGGAGGGGCGGTTGCCGCCCTCGACCCGTACTCCAAGGCGAACATGCTCGTGGTCAGCGCTTCGGCGACCAACCCGAGCGTCACCGCCCAGGGCAAGAAGGACTTCTTCCGGACGGCCTGGAACGACGCCACGCAGGGCGCCGAGATGGCGAAGTACGCCTACACGACGCTGAGCAAGAAGAACGTGGTGCTGGTCAACGACCAGAGCACCTACGGCAAGGGCCTCATGGACGTCTTCAAGGCGTCGTTCACCGGGCTCGGCGGCAAGGTGGCGGGCGAAGAAGCCGTGACGGTGGGTGAGAAGGACTTCAGCCCGATCGTCACGAAGATCAAGAGCGCGAACCCGGACATGGTCGTGTTCGGCGGCTTCATCGCCGAGGGCGCGGTCCTCGTGCGCCAGCTCAAGGAAGCCGGCGTGACGGCGGCGTTCATGGGCGCCGACGGCATCGCGGACCAGAAGTTCATCGACCAGGCCGGCGGCGCCGCCGAAGGCGCGTACGTGAGCCGCGGCCCGAAGCCGACTGACACGAAGCTGTACGACGCATTCGCCGCGGCCTACAAGGCCGCATACGGCAAGGACGCCGGCCAGTTCACCGAGCAGTCGAGCGACGCGACGAACATCATTCTCATGGCGATCGACAAGGTCGCGACGGTGGATGGCAGCGGCAACCTCATCATCGACCGGCAGAAGCTGATCGATGCCGTCAAGACGACGAGCTACGCGGGCGCGTCGGGACAGATCGACTTCGACGCCAAGGGCGACCGCAAGGTCGTTGGCGCCGTGAACGAGATCGACCAGGTGAAGAACGGGAAGCTCACGCGCATCCAGTAGTGATGGGAGCATAGTCGTTCGTACTCACAGCCGGGAGGCCGCAGTCCGCGGCCTCCCGGCATTGCGTTAGCGCGAGGGTAGCTCCGTGCAGGAGTGGATCCAGCTCCTCATCGATGGCGTGACGATCGGCGGCGTGTACGCCGTGATCGCGCTCGGGTACACGCTGGTCTACGGCGTGTTGCGCATGATCAACTTTGCCCACGGCGAATTGTTCATGATGGGCGCGTTCACCGGCTTCTACACGCTCACTGCCTTCGAGAACAACACCAGTCTCAACGATTCCGCGCCTGTGCTGACCATCGCCGTCGCCATCATGATGGGCATGGTGGTGGCGGTGGTGCTCGCGCTGGTGATGGAACGCGTGGCATACCGGCCCCTGCGTCGGGCGCCGCGACTGGCGCCGTTGATCAGCGCCATCGGCGTCTCGATCCTGCTCCGGAATATCATGCTGCGCGTGACCAACGCGCAGGGCAAGGTGTATCCGAAAGTGTTTCCGCGCACGGCCCTCCAGATTGGCGAAGTGCGCGTCCTCTACGTGCAGATCTTTCTGCTCGTCCTGTCACTGCTCTTCCTCGTTTTGTTGTACTTGTTCATCCAGCGCACGAAGGCCGGCGTGGCGATCCGCGCGGTCGCCGAAGATCGCGACACCGCTTCGCTGATGGGCATCAACGTCGACCGGACTATCATGACCACGTTCGCGGTCGGCGCGGCGCTGGCCGGGGCGGCGGGCGTGGTGTACGGCATGTTCGTGACCACCGCTACGTCCGGCATGGGGTTCATCCCCGGCATCAAGGCGTTCACCGCGGCCGTGCTCGGCGGCATCGGCAGCGTCCCCGGCGCGATGGCGGGCGGCTACCTGCTTGGCATCACCGAGGCGCTGAGCACGAAATTCTTCGGTGCACAGTACAAGGACGTAGTGGCGTTCGTGCTGCTGGTGGCGGTGCTGATCTTCCGGCCATGGGGCATCTTCGGCAAACGCGAAGACAAGCGAGCCTGACGATGAGCACGCCCGGCTGGCTCAGCGCACTGTCCTCCGCACTCGATCCGGGAAGGTATTGGGCGCGCGCCGCGCGGCAACTCGAGACGTCGCCGGCGGGCGCGATGGTCGTGCGGTACGGCCAGTACGCCGTGCTGCCGCTGCTGGCGATCGCCGGCGGTCTGGGTCCTTCGTACTTCGGGATCCGCGGGACGTTCGCGATTCTCGTCGTCGTCATGTACGCGCTCCTGCGCTCGCGCAGCGGCATCTTCGGGCTGGCGGTATTGGCTGCCATGCTGGTGTACCTGCCGCATCGAATGGATACCTTCGAACGCGGCATCATGTTCGACATCGCCCTGTATGCGTTGCTCGGCATCGGGCTCAACGTTGTCGTCGGGTACGCCGGGCTGCTCGACCTCGGCTACGTGGCGTTCTTCGCCAGCGGCGCCTATCTGTACGCGCTGGTCTCCGCGCCCCGGTATGGCGGCGGGTTTGATGTCGGTACGAGCTTCTGGATCATTCTGCCGCTGGCGATGTTGCTCGCGGGACTGATGGGGATTGTTCTGGGCGTGCCCGTGCTGCGGCTGCGCGGCGACTACCTCGCCATCGTGACGCTCGGCTTCGGCGAGATCATCCGCATCATGATCAACAACCAGGATGGCGTGACAAACGGGCCGATCGGCGTCTTTTCTATCCCGAAGCCGCACTTCGGCAGCACCGAACTGAGCGGGCCATTTGAGCTGTACTTCGTGGTGCTCGTCGGATGCTTCGTGGCGGCGTTCGCGACCGAGCGGATCCGCGACTCGCGCGTCGGGCGCGCCTGGGAGGCGATCCGCGAAGACGAGGACGTCGCGTCATCGATGGGCGTCAACACCACGGCGTACAAGCTGATGGCGTTCGCGATCGGCGCCGCGATCGGCGGCGCAGGCGGCGCCGTCTATTCGGCGAAGCAGAGTGCGGTGTTCCCGACAGATTTCAACCTCGACGTATCGATCAACGTCCTTGCCCTGGTGATCATCGGCGGCATGGGCAACGTACGCGGCGTCATCCTGGGCGCGATGTTGCTCATCGGCTTGCCTGAGGTGCTGCGCGACTTCAGCATCAACGTCGCGTTCATCCACCTGGACAACCTGGGCGCCGATTATCGGCTCGTGATCTTCGGCGCGGCGCTGGTAGCGGTCATGGTGCTGCGGCCGGAGGGCCTGCTGCCATCGCGACGCCGCCAGGCGGAGTTCGAGCAGGCGGAGCTTCTCGAAACGGAACTGGCGACATAGCGATGGCCATTCTCTCCGTCCGTCACGCATCACGCGCGTTCGAGGGGCTGATCGCGCTCAACGACGTCAGCATGGAGGTCGAGCCGGAGACGATCGTCGGCGTTATCGGGCCGAACGGGGCGGGCAAGACGACGCTCTTCAACCTGCTCACCGGATTCTACCGTCCGACGTCCGGCGAGATCTGGTTCGAAGGAAAGCGCGTCGATGGGCTGCCGTTGCACCGGATCGCCGCGGCCGGCATCAGTCGCACATTCCAGAATATCCGCCTGTTCGCCAACATGACGGCGATCGAGAACGTGCTCGTCGGCTCGCACCTGCACCTCAGCACCAATGTCGCCACGGCGATCCTGCGATTGCCGTTCACCGTGAAACAGGAGAAGTACGCCGTTCAGTCGGCGGTCGAGATGCTGCGCTTCGTCGGGCTCGCTGGGCGCGAGAACGAACTGGCGCGCAATCTGCCGTATGGCGAGCAGCGCCGCCTCGAGATCGCGCGCGCATTGGCGGTGCGGCCGCGACTCCTCCTGCTCGATGAGCCGACGGCCGGCATGAATCCGGGGGAGAGCGTCGACATGATGCGGCTGATCCGCGAGCTGCGCGACGACTTGAAGATGACGATCGTGCTGATCGAACACCAGATGCGCGTGGTGATGGGCGTCTGCGAGTACATCACGGTGCTGGATCACGGAGAGAAGATCAGCGAAGGCCGGCCCGAGGAAGTGCAGAAGGACCAGCGTGTGATCGAGGCGTATCTTGGCACGGGCGCGCTGCTGAGTGAGGGCGCACCATGAGCGTCGCGCCGAATCGCGCGGCGACGCCCGCTCCTTCCGCTCACCTCCGGCTCGAAGGCGTCGTCTCCGGCTACGGACAGATCATGGCGATCAAAGGCATCTCGCTGCATGTCGAGACCGGCGAGATCGTGGCGCTGATCGGCGCGAACGGTGCGGGAAAATCGACCACACTGCGCACGATCTCCGGGCTGTTGCGCCCGCGGGCCGGCGTGATCTCGTTCGAAGGCAAGCGCATCGACCACGTCGCGCCGCACCTTATCGTTGGCCGGGGCATCTCGCACTCGCCGGAGGGCCGGGCGATCTTCGGGCGGCTATCGGTGCTCGAGAACCTGCGCCTCGGAGCGTACCAGCGCAGCTCGCGCGGCGAGATCAACCAGGATATGGAGCGCGTGCTAGGCCTGTTCCCCCGGCTGCGCGAGCGCGTGAAGCAAGACGGCGGCACGCTGTCGGGCGGGGAGCAGCAGATGCTCGCGATCGCGCGCGCGCTCATGGCGCGTCCACGCCTGCTCCTGCTCGACGAGCCGTCGATGGGCCTGTCGCCCGTGCTGGTAGAAACGATCTTTCGCACGGTGATCGAGATTAATCGCGCGGGCACGACGATCCTGCTCGTGGAGCAGAACGCCGCGATGGCGCTGCAGGTGGCGCGCCGCGGCTACGTGCTGGAGTCAGGGAGTATCGCACTGGAGGCATCGGCTGCCGAGTTGCGCGCCAGCGACCTGGTGCGGAAAACCTATCTGGGCGAGGCGTAGTGTGACGGAGCGGTCCGCACATTACATAAGTCTGAAATTGAGCACCTGGGTAGATGATAGCGGCGCCAGCGCTTGTGTGCTGGTTCACGAACGCTTGACCGAAGCTGGGCCTGGCGTGATAATTCGCCTCGGCGGCCAGCCGCTGAGACAGTCGATCGGCCACCGACAGCGGCGTTTCCCGAAAGGGGTACGCGGTCCGTCGGGGCGAGCGCTGGGGGGGAGGTAGCGTGCGAAGGATCACCGTGTCGCGCCTGCTGGTCGTGGCCATGCTGCTCGGCGGCGTGTTCGCGTTCGCCGGGTGCGGCCTCTTTTCGAGCCCCCAGAACACCTTCGCGCCGGGCGGCCAGGTTGCCGCGGACGAGAAGAACCTGTTCCTGCTGACGATGTGGCCGGCGCTGGTGATCATGATCGGCGTCGAGTTCGGGCTGGTCTGGATCCTCTGGCGCTTCCGGCGCAAGAAGGGCGACTCCGGACTGCCGGCGCAGACGCATGGCAACAACAAGCTCGAGATCGCGTGGACGGTCGCGCCGATCATCCTGCTGGCGCTCTTCATCGCGCCGACGGTGGGCGGCATCGTCGACCTCGGTCGCACGCCGAAGAACTCGCTCGAGATTGACGTCACGGGCCAGCGGTTCCTCTGGACGTTCTCCTACCCCGATCCCAAGGGTGGGCCTCCGATTCAGGCGCCGCCCGAGAAGAGCGAGATGCACATCCCGCTTGGGAAGACGATCGCCCTCAAGCTCAAGGCGATTGACGTGAACCATAGCTTCTGGGTGCCGAAGCTCGCCGGCAAGACCGACGCGATTCCGGGCCGCGCGAACCACATGTGGCTCAAAGGCGACACGCTGGGCACGTACGAAGGGCAATGCGCCGAGTTCTGCGGCACCGGCCATGGGGTGATGCGTTTCAAGGTCGTCGTAGAGACGCAGCAGGACTTTGACGCATGGCTCAAGGCGCAGGCGGCTGCGCAACGGACCGACCAGCCGGCGTTAGCGTTCCAGGGAGACTGAGTCATGGCCGGAGCCACGTTAACCCCGAAGCGCGTCACGATGGCGGATGCTGTCCGCGAGGCACGTGGCGCCGCCGGATCCTACAAGGGCATCTGGAGCTGGATCGCGACGGTCGATCACAAGCGCATCGGCATCATGTATGGGCTGACCTCGTTCTTCTTCTTCCTCGTGGGTGGCCTCGAAGCGCTGCTCATCCGCGTGCAACTCGCGCGGCCCGAAAACGCGTTCCTCAGCCCGGATCAGTACAACCGGATCTTCACCATGCACGGCACGACGATGGTGTTCCTCGTCGTGATGCCGATGAGCGCGGCGTTCTTCAACCTGCTCGTCCCGCTGATGATCGGCGCGCGCGACGTCGCCTTTCCGCGGATGAACGCCTTTTCGTTCTGGGTGTTCCTCTTCGGTGGCCTCTTCATGAACCTGAGTTTCTTCACCGGCGGCAACATCTTGAAGGGCGATATCGGCGCGCCCGATGCGGGCTGGTTCGGCTATGCGCCGCTGACGCTGAACAAGTTCTCGCCGGGTAACGGCGTCAACTACTGGCTCATCGGCTTGCAGATCCTTGGCATCGCCTCGCTGGCGGGAGGGTTCAACTTCATCGTCACGATCCTGAACATGCGCGCGCCGGGCATGAGCCTGTTCCGCATGCCGCTGTTCGTGTGGATGACGCTGGTGACGTCGTTCCTGCTGATCTTCGCGATGCCGGTCATCGCTGTCGCGCTGTTTGAGCTCATGTTCGATCGACTGTTCGACGCGAACTTCTTCAACGCGGCGAAGGGCGGCACACCGCTGCTCTGGCAGCATATGTTCTGGCTCTTCGGCCATCCCGAGGTGTACATCCTCATCTTGCCCGCTATGGGCATCGTGTCAGAGGTGTTGCCCACGTTCTCGCGAAAGCCGTTGTTCGGCTACCCGTTCGTGGTGTTCTCGGGTGTCGCGATCGGATTCATGAGTTGGGGCGTGTGGGCTCACCATATGTATACGACCGGCCTGGGGTCCGTCGCGAACTCCGCCTTCGGGATCTCGACGATCATGATCTCGATACCCACGGGCGTGAAAATATTCAACTGGATGGCGACGCTCTGGGGCGGATCGATCAGCTTCAAGACGCCGCTCTACTTCGCGGTCGGGTTCATCGCCATGTTCACGATTGGTGGCTTGACGGGTGTGACGCACTCGATCGTGCCGTCGGACTACCAGCAGCAGGATACGTACTACGTCGTCGCGCACTTCCACCAGGTGTTGTTCGGTGGCGCGATTTTCGGCCTGTTCAGCGGCATCTACTACTGGTTTCCGAAGTTCACCGGCCGGATGCTTAGCGAGGGGTGGGGCAAGCTGCACTTCTGGCTGATGTTCATCGGCTTCAACCTCACGTTCCAGCCAATGATGGTGCTGGGTCTGCTCGGCATGCCGCGTCGCATCCAGTCGTACCCGGATGGCTATGGCTGGGGCTTCTGGAACGCGATGGCGACGTTCGGCGCCTTTACAATCGCCGTGTCGATCCTGGTGTTCATCTACAACGTCATCGTGAGCATGCGCCACGGCGAGGTTGCCGGCGAGGATCCGTGGGACGCGCGGACGCTGGAATGGACCATCCCGTCGCCGCCGCCGCCGTATAACTTCGCGGAGATCCCGCAGGTACACGCCCTTGATGACTTCTGGCACAGGAAGTACGCGGAGGATCCACACGGTATGCCGATCCCGATCCCGGTCGGTGCGTCTGCCCATGCGGATAGCGGGCATGGCGATAGCCATGATGATGGGCATGGCATCCACCTGCCGTCGCCGTCATACATGCCGATCATCGCGGCGGCCGGCTTTCCGCTGATCGGCCTGGGGCTGATCTACGATGCGGCGCTGGTGGCAGTCGGCGCGGCGGTCATGGTCGTGGGCCTGTACCTCTGGGTGCTGGAGCCGGCGACGGAAGAGTAACGGTCGGTAGCGGCGCAGCGAGCTGCGCCCGCATGAGGAAGAAGCACTTGGCACACGCAGCGGTCACGCAGACACACATGGAGACGAACACCGGGCTGGATAACCGTAAGCTGCTCATGTGGCTGTTCCTGGGGTCGGAGTGCCTGTTCTTCGGCTCGTTCATCTCGGCCTACCTGCTGTACCGCAACCGCAGCATCACCGGCCCGTATCCCAAGGATCTCTTCGACATCCCGTTCACGTCCGTCAGCTCGTTCGTGCTGCTGATGAGCAGCGTGAGCATGGTGCTGGCGCTCGCCGCGATCCAGAAGGGCGACGTGCGCCGGATGCGGATCTGGCTCTTGACTACATCGATTCTCGGCCTCGTCTTTATCTCCGGACAGGCGTTTGAGTTCACCCAGTTCTACCGCGAGGGTCTTTCGCTGAAGACGAACATGTTCGGCACCACCTTCTTCGTGCTGACAGGCTTCCACGGCGCGCACGTCACCGTCGGCGTGCTGATGCTCATGTCGATGTGGGCGGGCTCCTTCAAGGGGAAGCTGACGCAGGAGAACGCGCTGAACGTCGAGCTTGTCGGGCTCTATTGGCACTTCGTCGACATCGTGTGGATTATCATCTTCACGATGATCTATCTCGTGCAGCCGAGCTAAGGGACGCCGATGTTCTTCGAAGACCCCGCATTGCTCGTCGGCTTGCCGATGCTGATGCTAGGGATCGGCGGTATCACGATCGCCCTGGGTGCGCTGGTAAGCTACTGGATCAAGCCGTCGTAGGAGACCCACATGTTCTTTGAGGACCCCGCGCTTCTCGTAGGCCTGCCAATGCTCGTGCTTGGTGTGTTCGGGCTCCTCGTTGTCGTGGGCACCATGCTGGTACCCGAGAGGGGCGCACAGACCGTCGCGCACCGCGGGCATCCGGGAGAGGCCGAATACATCAGGATCGGACTCTTCCTCGGCGCCATCACCGCCGTCGAGGTGGTCATCTACTACTTCAATATTCCGCGCAGTCTCTTCATCGTTGTCCTCATCGCGCTCTCCGCGATCAAGTTCACCGCCGTCGTCATGTTTTTCATGCACTTGAAGTTCGACAGCGCCATCTTCACCACGGCATTTGTGACGGGCCTCGCGCTGGCAGCAGCGGTGTTCACGGTCGTGCTCGTAACGCTGGGCAGCAATCTCGTTTGACGTAAGCGACGGACCCCCTGGGAGCCGTTCCGATGCTCCCGCGGCCTGAGGGGAAATGATGACGGCGTTCTTACCGCTCCTTCACGTGGCATCTGGCCCCTACCAGTTCCAGTGGAGCATCCACCCGGATGTCGTGCTGCTCTGCCTCTTCGTCGAGGCGGCGTACCTGTATACGGTCACGCAACTGCGCGACGTGATCTCCGACGCCGGCCGGGTGCGCCGCAGCCAGGTGGTGATGTTCAGCGCTGGTGTACTGGCCATCTACCTCGTAGCCGGGACGCCCATCCACGACATCAGCGAGCAATACCTGCTGAGCATGCACATGGTGCAGCACACGGTGTTTACCGTGGTGGCGGCGCCCCTGCTGCTGGCAGGTGTCCCCGTATGGGTATGGCAGGCCTTACTGCGTCAGCGCGGTGTGATGCCCGTAGCGCGAATACTCGTGCATCCAGTGGTGGCGTTCGGTCTCTTCAACGCTGTCATGGTGCTCACGCACCTGCCTGTGGCCGTCAACTACTCGCTGAATCACCACTGGTTCCACTTCTCGGTGCATGCCACGCTCGTCGCAACGGCGCTGGTGATGTGGTGGCCGATCCTCAGCGAGGTGCCGGAGCTGCCGCACGTCTCGGCGCCGCTCCAAATGGCGTACCTGTTTCTACAGTCGATCGTCCCGACGGTGATCGCCGCGTTCGTGAGTTTTGCCGATACGCCCGTCTACTCCTTCTACGAGGCCGCGCCGCGGATGTGGAGTCTCACGGCAACGGAGGACCAGCAGCTGGGCGGCGGGCTGATGAAACTGATCGGCAGCCTCATCTACTGGGGCCTCATCGCGTACGTCTTCTTCCAGTGGTACAACCGCGAGCAGGCGGCCGAGCGGGAGCCGCAGTGGGACGACGTGGCCGAGGAGCTGGCCGAGATGGGGCTCACCACGCCCGGCACGCGGAAGTAGCCGATACAGCTCGCCTGCTCCGCGGCCCGGCGACTCACGTTGGTGTAGTGCTTTCGAATTGGCGTTAGCTAACGCGACGCGAAGCGTGTGGCACAGCCGTCCCCGGCTGTGAGTCATGTGGCACAGCCGGACCGACGCGGTACAGCTCCTCGGCTGACGGACTTCCGCCGCCGTGCGAGGGCATCCCGGTGAATCGCCACGCTAACGAAGCGTTGGAAGCACTACATGAGGTTGGGTACAAGCCCAGGCTTGCGTGGGTGCCCACGTGACGCCTTGCTGGGTGTTGAAGAACCACCACTGTTCTCGTGGCGCGGGCATTCGGGCCGCGCGCTCGCAGATTCAGCTCGCGACTCCGCCTGGACATGCGTAGACGCCGCCCGTTGACTGGTTCAACGTCCTGCCGCCTCGAACCCGTGCATCGTTTTGGATATGAAGATAGGGCGGGTGACCGCCCTATCTGTGCGTCCGAGGCCCGATGTCCTACCGCTTACTTGACCGTGAGCTTGCCCGTCATCTCGGTCGGATGGAAGTCGCAGCGGAAGTTGTAGGTACCGGCCGGAACGGTGATGGCCAGCGTCGCTGCGGTGCCGGCGGGAACGCTGGCTGGCTTCGAGCATGGCGCCGGTCCTCCGACCTTGCAGAACGGCGATGCGTAGTTGCCGCTCGCGTCCGACACGTGGACGTTGTGGATCGCCTGACCCTTGTTGTTGATGTTGATCGTAGTGCCCGTCGCCACCGTGATATCCGTCACGTTGAATTTGTTGTCGGTCATATCGATCTCGGCGGGGCCGTTCCCAGCGGGGGCCGTCGCGCCTGCTCCGGGGGTCGTCGCCGCCACGGGCGCCACCGCCGTCTTCACTTCCTTGTTGCCTTCGTCGTACAGCGCCGCGGCGGTGCCGCCGATGGCCAGCGTCGCCACGGCAATGCCCACGACCCCGAGGATCTGCCATCGCGGCGCCGACGGGTTGCTGGCGAAGTAGGACGCGATCCCCAGCACGCCCAGCGCGATGCCGGCTGCCAGCGGCGTCGCCGCCGCTGATGGCAGCGCCAGGTAGATGCGCGACAGGCCGTAGATGGTCAGCAGGGCAAACGCCAGCACGCCCACCGGGATCAGCAGGGCCAGCGCCAGCCGGTCGTAGATGCGGTTCGGGGCGTCGGCCGTCTCGCTCCGCAGGGACTCCATGCGGTGTACCTGGAGGCTGTTCGGGACGATCTCGCCCTGATGGGCCCCGATGATGCTCTCGACGTTCGTCTTGAGGGTCGAATAGTCCGCCATGGCGTTGTTGTTCGCCCAGCGGGTCTCCGCTACGACGAGCACGTTGCCTTCGGGGTTGGCCGTACGGGTGATGCGCATGCCCTGGAAGCCCCGCTGGCCGGAAGCCATGTCCCGGTGCGCTTCCAGCGCCGTCAAGAGCCCTCCCGGCCCCGTCGCCTCATCGAGCTTCGTGGCGGCTATCTGGACCAGGACGGTCTGTACGTACTCCATGTTCACCTGCACCTGCGAACCGGGCGCGCCATTGCTGGCATGCCCCTCTTATGGCTTGGCCGAAGCCAGCATATGGTAGCGATCCGGCCCGGTTAGCACTAGGGCCGTCCGGCGTCGCGGCGAAGCTATTTCGTGGATTCGGGCGTGACGGCGGCCGGCCTCGTGTCGAACGTCAGGGCAAGCACGCTCTCCACCTCGTCGGCCGCCATGATCCCCTCAAACTTGCCGGCGATGCGGCCTCGCCGGTCTACGACAAACACCCACGGCTCAGTTGAAAGCCGCCAGTCAGTCATCGCCGGGACGGTGTGCTCGATGTTGTCCTGCCGGAGATCGCGCAGGACATATGGCTCGATATGGATGAATATCGCGCGGTCGCCGTACGATGCGGCCAGCGGGTCCATCACGGTGTCCATCACCGGACCGCACGTGCGGCTGCGGCAAAACGCGGGCGTGGCGAAGGCGATGACGATCGGCTTGCCCGTCTTGAGCGCGTCGGCGACCGTGATGTCGTGCATGCCCGGCCGTGACGGGAACGAAGAATCGATCTCTTCGATGCTCGTCGCTGTTGCCAGCGTCTGTTGCACCGACGCCGGCGCCGGATCGCCGATAGCCGGTTCCGTGCTGTGTTCGAGCACGTTGAATCGAAATGGGATGGGCGCGAGCTTCTTGCCGCCACGCGTGATCGTGATCTCCACGCCCCAATCTCCGGGCTGATCAAAGTCCACGTGCGAGACGTATGCCCCAGCCTTGCCGGACGGTGCACGCGTCCGGTTGGACTGTTCATCGATGTACGAGAGGTCGACCGGGATGAACCGGGCGGAAACCTCCGCGCGGAGCTTCGGGCTTGTGCCATTGAGGTTGTAGTAGCGCAGGTGTACCGCCGCGTCGAACACGCGATTGTCGTCGCGGTCCGTGATGCTCATCGAGACGCGGTTCTGTCCGACGCCGAGCCCGCTGTTGAGGATGGTCGGGAACAGTTCTCCCTTGCCGAGCGAAACGACCTTCGGAAAGTCAGGCGTGTTCGAAGAAGCACACGCGCTCGCCAGGGCGACGCCCGCGATACCGGTGAGCAGGATCAAGACGAGGCGGCGCACGTTCATCGCTCGAGGCTGACGCTGCGGCTTGTGCCCAGGTAGAACACGCCCACGGCCAGCACGCCGAGGACGGCGAGATCGAGCGGTACACCGAAGTACCCGTCGGAATTCCGAGCGTACAGCGCGACCTGCATCAGGTCGACGCCGTACGACAGCGGGTTGATGCGGCCGAGCAACTTCAGCCAGATGGGCAGATGGTCGAGTGGGAAGAACGCGCCCGAGAAGAACAGGAACGGGAATAGCACCAGGTTCATTACCAGGTGGAACCCCTGCATCGAACGGATGCGCGACGCTAGCAGCTGGCCGAGGCCGGAGAGGAAGAGGTTCAGCAGCACCACGGCGACGACCGTCAAGACCACGCTCTGCGCCACGCCGTACTGCCAGCGGAACTTGATGGCCGGGATGGCTGCGGCGACACCGAGCACGACCAGCGCCTGGGCGATGCCGATGACGACCGAGCCGAGCGTCTTCCCGAGCAGGACGACACGCTGTGAGTGCGGTGCGGCAAACAACACGCGCAGAACGCCTGAATCGCGGTCCTGGTAGTACGTGGCGCTCGAGAACGTCGAGGAGAACAGCGCCGTCATGACGATCATGCCGGGCGTGAGAAAGGTGACGTAGTCGTCGATGTTGCGCGGATCGAGGCCGTCCTGCACACCGGCACCGAGGATCGCCAGCAGCATGAGCGGGAAGAACACCGACGAGTAGAGCTGCGAGCGCGATCGGAAGAAGCCGCGGAGGTCGCGGACGAGCAGTCCCGCGATGGCGTTGAGCGCGTCCATCATGCCGGCTCCTCCGGCGGCGCGCCGTCGCGCGTGATCGCCTTGCCGACGAGCTGGAAGTACACGTCCTCGAGCGTCGAGTGTTCGATCTGGACGCCGGTGATGTGGCCGCCGGCCTCCTGGAACAAACGCGTGAGGAACGGGCTGGCGGCATCAACCGTGACGTGCGATGTCTGGCCGGCGACCCGCACCGTGCCCACTCCCGGCCACGATGCGATGCTTGCGGCGTCGACGGCAGGATCGCCGTTCCAATCGATGCGGACGGCATCGTCACGAAGGCCGCGCTTGAGTTCGGCGGGCGTGCCGTGCGCAACGACACGCCCCTGGTCGAGCAGGGTGACGGTGTGGCAGTAGCGTTCCGCCTCATGGACATCGTTCGTCGCAAGCAGCAGCGTCGTCCCATGCGCGTTCGCTTCGAGCAGGTGCTGCCACAGGTTCTGGCGCGAGTCGAGGTCCAGCGCGAGCGTCGGCTCGTCGAGGAGCAGCAGTGTGGGCTCCGTGAGCAGGGCGCGCGCGAGTTCGAGGCGCCGCTTCATGCCGCCCGAGAGCGTTGCCGTCATCGATGCCGCGCGATCGTCCAGCCCGACGCGTTCGAGCAGCGCGCTCGTCCGCTCGCCGGTGGCGGCGCGCGAGAGCCCGAACATGCGTCCCTGCAGGTGCATCGTCTCGCGCACCGTCATGCCGGGGTCGAGCGACGGCTCCTGGAAGACGATGCCCATGCGGGCCCGCAGCTTCGGCGCCAGCGCTTCGCCCAGCACGCGGACCTCGCCGCCGTCGGGCTTGCGCCGGCCGATGAGCATCGAAAGCAGCGTGCTCTTCCCCGAGCCGTTGGGGCCGAGAAGTCCGAAAATAGCCCCCGCGGGTACCGACAGCGAAAGGCCGTCAAGCGCGCGCCGTTCGCCGTAGGCGTAGACGAGATCACGGATCTCGACCGCGGCCGCCGTCTCGCCGGTGGGGGCAGAAGATGTGAGGATCGTCGTGGCAGTGCTCAAATTCGCGCAGGCTGAACCGCCCGCAGCAGGATAGCAGGCGGCGATCTCGCGCGGAACGTGTCGGCGGCCCGGCTACGGGCCCGTGTGCGTGGCCTCCAGGAAATAGGTCGCGCACGCTTCATCGATCGATGCGGCCGTTAACTTCGGAGTTCTGCTGTCGTACGAGGCCGCGTCGACGATCGCCTCGACGAGGTCGCGCGGGTGGCAGCCACGCAGCTCGCGGTTCTGCCGGGTGTACCGGTGATCGAGCAGATGCGTGATGGCGCTATGGCTGTAGTCGACACGCGCGCGCTCGCACTCCCGCTCGAAAATCGCGTGGAAGTCCTCCAGCGTCGGGTTCGGCAGTTCGACCTTATAGCGGATGCGCCGGAGGAACGCGTCGTCGGCGAGCTCGTGCGGCGAGAGATTGGTGGAGAATAGCACGAGCATGTCGAATGGCACTTCGATCGTCTGCCCCGTGTGCAGCGTCAGGTGGTCGACGCCGCCCTCGAGCGCGCCGATCCAGCGATTGAGTAGCGCAACGGCGGGCATCTGCTGCCGGCCGAAGTCGTCGATGATCATCGTGCCGCCGTTGGCCTTGAGCTGGAGCGGCGCTTCGTAGACCTTCGTGTGCTCGTCGTATATCAGCTCGAGACTGTCGCGCGTTAGTTCACCGCCGGCCCAGATCACCGGGCGGCGGACACGCACCCAGCGCTGGTCGGCGCGCCGCTCCGGCAATGCCTCCATGCTGCCCGCCCGATCATCTGGCAGTAGTACGTGTTTCGAGGGATCGTAGAGATGGACGATCTGCCCGACCACCTCGATGGCGTACGGGATGGACATCGCGCCACCGATCGCGTCGCCGACGGCGCGCGCAGCGGTCGTCTTGCCGTTTCCGGAAGGCCCGTGTATCAGCATCGACCTTCGAGACGCCGCGGCGCGACCGATGCGTGCGACTTCGTCCTTGGGCAGCACGAGTGGCGCGAGCGCGCGCTCAACCTCGATACGGCTGAGCGCCACATCGGCAATCGTCTGCTGGCGGACGCGAGCGATGTAGTCTGCCAGCGCGACCGGCGCGGGCCCTACGTACCCGCTACGGCTCAGCGCCGATTCCGCGCGCGCGAGACCCTTCTGCGAGAGTGTATAGACGTAGTTTGTGCCGTCTCCGTGAGCGCCCAGCACCGTCGCGAGGCCATCCCGTGTCAACGCCTGCATCAACTCCTGCGTCGCGGAGCCCGAGATCTTCATCTTCGCGGCCATCTCAAGGCGCGTGATGCGGCCTTCGTAGAAGAGGCTCTTCAGCGCGATATCGAGCAAGAGCCCCTGGTCGACACCGAGCCCGGCCACGGTGAGCACTTCGTTGAAGGCGCGCGGCGCCGACGCGGCAGACGATGGGATGTACGAGCCCGTGGTCAAGTGGCGTCTCCTTATGCTGGCTGGCGGCAACCGATCGCGGCAAACAGTAGCAGCGTTCGCTACAGATAACGCAGCCAGGCGCGTGCTGTATCGACGGGATGGCACGCCGGCCGGACATTGCTCGAAGCGCGCACCGCGAGTTAGTGTAGATGTAACACTAAGTCGCCGCCGAGTCGTGCGGACGGAGATGCGGAGCGTACGGATGCGAACCCTGCGTGTGGGACTGGCGCAGATCGATACGACCGTCGGCGATCTCGGTGGGAACGCTGACAAGATCATCGACTGGCTTGGACGCGCCCGCGCGCTGGGCGTCGATGTCGTCGCCTTCCCCGAACTGGCGGTCACCGGCTATCCGCCCGAAGACCTCCTGCTTCGGCGGTCGTTCGTCGAGGACAACCTTGCGGCGCTCGATCGCATCGCGGCCGCGGCAACGGGCATCGTCGCGATCGTTGGGTTCGTCGACGGCAGCGAGGCGATCTACAACGCGGCCGCCGTGCTGTGCGACGGGCGGATCTCCACGCGCTATCACAAGCAATTCCTCCCAAACTACGGCGTGTTCGATGAAGCGCGCTACTTTCAGCGTGGCGCCGAGTCGCCGGTGTACGTGATCGCCGGCGTTGACGTGGGCGTGAACGTGTGTGAGGACATTTGGTATCCGGACGGGCCGACGCGCGACCAGGCGCTGGCCGGCGCTGAGGTTATCATCAACATCAACGCCTCGCCGTACCACCGTGGCAAAGGCGCGTACCGCGAGACGATGATCTCGGCCCGCGCGCGCGACAACTCTGTGGCGATCTGCTATGTGAACGCGGTTGGCGGGCAGGATGAGCTCGTATTCGACGGCCACAGCCTGATCTGCGACGAGCGGGGTGTGCTGGTCGCGCGTGGAGTTCAGTTCCGCGAAGACTTGATCGTGTATGACATCGATATCGATGCTGTCGCGAAATCGCGAGTCGACGCGACGCCTGAACGGGCTGGCGCCGAGCTGCGCGGGCCCGAGCGTATGAAGCTTGTCGTGTCGAACGCGGGCTTCGGTGCCGGCAAGCCAGCTGTTACGCCGCCGCTGCCGCCGGTGCTCGATCCTGACGCCGAGGTATGGGATGCGCTCGTGCTGGGAGTGCGCGACTACATCCGCAAGACCGGCTTCGAGACGGTGCTGATCGGCCTTTCTGGCGGGATCGATTCGTCGATCGTCGCCGCGATCGCCGTGGACGCGCTGGGACCCGAACACGTCGTCGGCGTATCGATGCCGTCGCGATTCTCGTCGGAAGGCAGCAAGACGGACGCGCGAGCGCTCGCTGATCGGCTTGGGATCCGGCTGATGATCATTCCGATTGAAGGGGCGTTCGAAGCGTCGTTGGAGATGTTGTCCGAAGCCTTCGCCGATACCCAGTTTGGCACGGCGGAAGAGAACCTGCAGGCGCGGATCCGCGGCAACATCCTCATGTCGCTTTCGAACAAGTTCGGCTGGATGGTGCTGACCACAGGCAACAAGAGCGAGATCGCGACCGGCTATTCGACACTGTACGGCGATATGGCGGGCGGGTTCGCCGTCATCAAGGACGTACCGAAGACGCTGGTGTACGAACTGTCGCGCTATCGAAATCGCGTCGCCGGTCGCGAGATCATCCCGCAGAGCGTGATCGACAAGCCGCCGAGCGCCGAGCTGCGTCCGGACCAGCTCGATACGGACACACTGCCGCCGTACGACGTCCTCGATCCGATCATCGAGGCGTACGTCGAGGAAGATCGTACGATCGATGAGATCACGGCGATGGGGTTCGACGCCTCCTCCGTCAAGCAGGTCGTGAAATTGATCGACCGCAACGAGTACAAGCGCCGCCAGGCGCCGCCCGGCGTGAAGATCACACCGCGAGCATTTGGCCGCGACCGGCGGCTGCCCATCGCCAACCGGTATCGGCCGCGATGACGAGGCCGGGTTGACAGCGATTCACGGGCTGATCTTCGACTACGGCGGCGTGCTTTGGGACATGCGCTGGGATCTGGCGCGGACGCTCGAACAGGAACACGGCCTTCGGGCGCGCACGATCGTCGAGACGCTCTACGGGTCGGATACGTGGCAGCGGCTCGAGGTCGGCGTCGGCGAGCGCGACGCGTGGCTCGACGAGTCGCACCGGGCGCTCGAGGGGGGGGCGGGGGGGGCGTTCCCGCCGATCCACCAGCACTGGCGCGAGCGGCAGCACCTCATCGCACCGAACATCGATCTCATCCGGCGGCTCCGCCCCACGTACAAGACCGCCGTGCTGAGCAACGCCGACAGCTCCTTGACGCGCGCGCTGCGGGAGGCGCACGGCATCTATGATCTGTTCGATGACGTCGTGGTGTCGGCAGATGTCGGCATGGCAAAGCCTGACGTTCGTATCTACCAGTTGTCGGCGCAGCGCCTTGGGCTGACGCCGGGCGAGTGCGTCTTCATCGACGACCTGCCCCGCAACGTCGAGGGCGCGCAGTTGGCAGGGATGCGTGGCGTCCACTTTCTCGTGAACGAGCACACCTTGGAAGCGCAGCTCGCGGAGCTGGGTGTGGTGGTGAACGCGTAAGCTCGATCGGCCCCTTTGCTTTGCGCCGCTGGTCGCAGATAATCGCTCGTACAGCGTGCGGGCGTTTCTGTTGATATGCGGAGGGATGCATGGACTGGCAGGACATCTACAGGCAGCGCCTGACGACGCCGGCCGAGGCGATGAAGGCGGTGCGTTCGGGCGACACCGTGATGATCCCGATCTTCCCACCCGTCACGCTGGCGCTGGCGCTGGCCGCGCGGCGCGACGAGCTGAAGGACGTCATGGTGCGACTGCTCGCGCCCGCCGCCGATCCGGGCTGGCTGCGCATGCCCGACGAGTCGACGTTCAAGGTCGAGTTCGAGCTATACATCGGCGACTTCGCGCGCTTTGTGATGGACGAGCGGCGCGGCACGTACCTGCCTAACCTGTTCTCGCTGGGCATGAAGGCGTACGACGACGGGCGCCACGACGACGTGCGCGTGCCGGACGTGCTCATCTGCACCGTATCGAAGCCGAACCGCGCCGGGTACTGTCACTTCGGCGTCCACAACTGGGTGCAGCGGTCCTACGCCCGGCGCTGCCCGATCGTCATCGCGCAGGTCGACGAGTCACTCACGCAGGTTCATGGCGACGTCTATATCCACGTGTCGGAGATCGACCAGTTCGTCGAGTTCACGCCGCCACCGCTCGAGCGCGCCGCGTTCGACGAGATCATCGCGACGATCGGCGACGAATCCCGCCGCGAGGGGTGGCGCCAGTTGGGGAATGAGCTGCCGTCGTTGCACGTGCTCAGCTCCGTGCGGGCGATCATCCCCGCGCTGGCGCCCGGTGATGTGCGCAGCCTGCTCGGCATGGGTGAGCCGCCCCCGGAGGCGGAGCCGATCGCAAAGCACCTGCACGGGCTGATCCACGACGGCGACACGATCCAGATCGGCGTGGGCGAACCGTCGCGGGGAATGGTGCGGCTGGGCGCGTTCGCCGGGCGCAAGCACCTGGGCATCCACACCGAGCTCGGGTGGCCCGGGCTGGCGAAGATGTGGCGAGACGGCATCGTAGACGGCAGCCAGAAGGAGATCCACACGGGCAAATCGGTCGCCGCGGCCTGGACGGGCTGCGACCCGACCGATCTCGACATCATCGACGACAACCCGCACTTCGAGCTGTACGACCCGGAGTACGTGCTGCACTTCCGCACGCTCACGAAGTTCGACCGCTTCGTCGCCATCAACAACGCCATCACGGTCGACCTGATGGGGCAGATCAACTCGGAGACCGTGTTCGGTGGTCGCATGATCAACGGCACAGGCGGCCAGCCCGAGATGCACATGGCCGGCGCGTTCTCGCCGCGCGGGCGTGCGATCACGCTGCTGCCCTCGACGGCGATGGGCGGCGCCGTCTCGCGCATCGTGACGCAAATGGACCAGGGCTCATTCGTGACGATCCCGCGATTCTTCGCCGATGCCGTGATCACCGAGTACGGCGTCGCGCGGCTCTGGGGCAAGAACCATCGCCAGCGCGCCGAGGAACTGATCGCCGTCGCCCATCCCGATCACCGGGACGACCTGCGCGCCCAGGCCCGCGCGCTGTGGTGGCCGTGAGTAGTGGATAGTGGACAGTGGATAGTGGTTAGTGGATAGTGCGGCAGTGAGGAGTGCGTGGGGTGCTGGCGCACAAACGCGATCCGCACACTGTCATCCTGAGCGTAGCGAAGGATCTAGCTCGTTCTGGCAAGATCCTTCGCACAGCAAGACAGCGTTTGGGCTTCGCTTCCCCCAGCAAGACAGCGTTCCGACGTCGCTTCGCGCAGCATGACGATTCGCGCCAGCAGCAGCGCCGTGCCCCGGCGCGATGCGCCGTCTGCGCTAGCGCATCGTACCGAGGCCCGGCGGGCGGGGGACGATCGAGAGCGTGCAGCGAGACGTGCAGATGAGCTTGCTGGCTTCGTCGCGGATGTCAACGGTCCAAACCTGGCTGGTGCGGCCGATGTGCACCGGTACCGCGACGGCGCGCACGATGCCGCTCATCTTCGGGCGGATGTGATTGGCGTTGATCTCCTGACCGAGCGCCACCATGCCTTCCGCGCAGTTGAGGTTCGCGCCGGTCGACGCCGCGCTCTCGGCCAGCACGACGGATGCGCCGCCGTGGAGCACGCCCATCGGCTGGTGGACGCGGCTGTCGACCTGCATCGTCATGACGACGCGATCTTTCGACACCTCCTCGAACTTGAGCGGGAGCGCGCCGCCAATGACGGTCGCCAGGCGAGCGTTGGAGTTGTCGAGATCGATCGTGTCCTCGTCGGCCATGGATCCTCCGTAGGTAGAAGCGTGTTCGATCAAAGGTAGGACGTGGCGGCGCATGGCGCTAGGACGAACGCGGGCGTACGATCGGTGAACAGCGCGCCGCTATTCGGTGCGCGTTTCACGGAGCAGTGTGCTGCACGGGCGGGCGCGCAGGCTGTCTCCAGCGGCGACTCGCCGAGCGCCCCTACGCCGAACGTTGTTCCTGCACGCGACCAGAGAGAGTGCGGCTGGAGGGATTTGATGGACGAGCGGACGCGGGCGATACGGAACCTCTGCGAGCCGATCGGGGCGAACGTCTACTTCGCACCGGAGGCGCACGCGAACTATGCGCGGCTCGGGCTCGCCGGCTATGGCCCGGGATACTTCTGTAGCCGCGGCGCGTCGCTGGGCAAGCCGAGCGGGCTCGTCGTCACCTCGGCGTTCGGCGTGTTCAGCTCGGCGATCGTCGTGCCGGCGGTGGACGAGGGCTGGTCGAAGAGCGAGCCGGAGCCGCTCCTGCAGGCGCGCTACGACGGCGCGGTCGCATCGCTGCGGCGGCTGCTGGGCGAGCCGGATCCGCGCCAGGTCGGGCGTGGGGTGGAACTACTGCGGCGCGGTCTCGACGCCGCGGAGGGCGCCGGGCACGCGCTGTTCAGCGGCCTGAAATCGCTGCCGTTCCCCGCCGATCCCGTGGGGCAGCTCTGGCGCTGCTGCGACATGCTGCGCGAGCATCGCGGCGACAGCCACATCTCCGTCTGGACGAAGGCAATGCTCCAGCCGATCGAGATCCAGCTGATGTCGGAGCTCCAGATGGGTATCCCGCTCAAGACGTACTCGGCCACGCGCGGCTGGACAACGGCGCAGATGGATGCCGCGATTGAGGGCATGCGCGCCAAAGGCTGGGTTGTGGACAACGAGTTCTCGCCGCAGGGGCGGGCGTTCCGCGAGCGCATCGAGTCCGAGACGGACGAGATGGAAGTGCCGGTCGTCGACGCCATCGGAGGCGACCTCGACGAGCTGCTCGGCATCCTGCGCCCGTGGGCGACCGCGATCGTCAGCGCCGGCATCGCCGGCGGCGGCTACCCCGGCGACGCCAGCGCCATCGCCCAGATGGCCCGCGGCCGCAGCGAATGACGTGATGGCCAATCGCCCCAGAGGCAACAGGGCGTATCCGCAATTGTAGGGGCGCAACCCGTTGCGCCCTCTGCGGGCACGAAGTCGAACTCCGCCACGCGCCGCGAAGCGCCGAGCATCGCCGCGCGGTCGTAGGGGCGCTCTGCGAGTCGCCGAAGGAGACAACCCGTTGCGCCCTCTGCGGGCACGAAGCCGTACTCCACCACCATCGCCCGGCCGACCCGCACGGCCCCCGACGCGAAAACGTCTCACGAATTTGCCAGAGGACGTCTCCACATCGGCGGCAACCTGTGCTAGGATCGGTTACTCGCGTCGAGGCCTCGTGCCACGGTGGAAGGAGATTCCGATGACGACGGATGTGCAGCCCATCGGCTACAAGCGGAGCTATCCCCGCGATGTCCGCATGGACAACGGCAAGACGCTGGACCTGCGCCTGATGAGCGCCGCGGACCGCGACGAGATCGTGCGGTTCGCGCGGGCGCTGCCGAAGCAGGATCTGCTCTTCCTCCGTATGGACATCACGGACCCGCGTAACGTCGACGCCTGGATCGAAAACGTCGAAGCCGACCGCTCCGTCACGATCATGGCCTACGACGGCGAGCACCTGGCCGGCTACGTCACCCTGCACCACAACGAGGTGCTCTGGACGCGCCATGTGGGCGAGATCCGCACGAACGTCGGCGCCGACTACCGCGGCATCCGCCTCGGCGCGCGCCTCGTCGAAGAGATGTTCGCGATCGCGAAGGAGATCGGGCTGAAGAAGATCACCGCGAACATGACGTCGGACCAGCGTGCGGCGCGCGCGACGTTCGAGCGCATCGGCTTCCGTCCGGAAGCGCTGCTGGCGGACCACGTCGTGGACGCCGAGGGCCGCACCCACGACATGCTCATCATGAGCTACGACGTAGACGGCTTCAACGACTGACCGGATGGTTCGAGAGCGATAGCCGAACGGCGGAGCACCTGCTCCGCCGTTGTTCGTGCGTCGCGTCGCGTCGTGCTACGTCGCGGGTACGGCGTGTTCCGCCGGAGCCGGCGCGGCCGCTGCGCCGTTGCCGTTCTGGCCGTTGCCGTTGCGCGCCGGGCGGGCGCCGAAGGACGGCAGATCGCTCACCGGCACGCCCGCTGCTTCGCGCAGCGCCTTGAACTCGTCCGCGCAGTACTTCGCGATCAGGTCCACGTCGTCGATGATGTTCGGGTCCGACATGATGCCCATGTAGAGCGACTTGTCGAAGCTCGTGATGCCGACGCCGATCCCCATATCGCCGGCCAGCGGCACGAACGGGTAGTGCGCCAGCATCCGGTGACCGACGCTGTACAGCGGGATCATCGGCCCCGGCACGTTCGTGCAGACGAGGTTCGCGCCGCCCGGCGGCACACCGCCGGAACCGGCAAGCGCGTGGTACGCGGCGGGGACGTTCGTCGCCACACGCATCAGCGATTCGAATGCGTTGGCCTGGTTCCGCGACTTGAGGCGCTCCATTTCGGCGCGCACCGCGGCGAGGCGCTCGACCGGGTCGGCGATACCGACCGGGATCTCCGGGAGCATCATCGAGACCCGGTTGCCCAGCGCGCCCTTCTCATCGTCGGCGCGCACGTTGACCGGGATCATCAGCCGCAGCGTCATCCCGGGCGTCTTGACGCCGTGGTCGAGCAGGTAGCGGCCGAGGCCGCCGCCGAGGATCGTCAGCATGACGTCGTTCACGGTCCCGCCGACGCTGCTGCGGATGCCGCGGACCTCCTGGAACGACATCTCGGTCACGGCGGCCCGGCGCTTCTTGCCGAGCGGCTTGTTCCACGGCGTGCGTGCGGGCTGCCGTAGCGCCGCGGGCAGCGCGATCTCGAGCGCGCGTCCGAGTTCCGTCATCTGCCGCATCTGCGTCCGCGGGTCGAGCAGATTCTGCTGCCACTCCGTGAACGCCTGCACATCGCGGTTCCACTGGTCGAAGATCGCATCCGCCCACGATTCGAGCGGCGGCGGCGGCGCTTTCGGCTGCCACGGCTCTGCCGGCTGCGGCGTCGGCTCCGGATTCGGCACCAGGTCGAGTACGGCGAGCAGCAGCTCGATGCCGGAAACGCCATCCACCAGGCAGTGGTGGACGCGGCTGAGGTACGCCGTCCGATCGCCTTCGAGCCCGTGGATCGCCGTGATGTCCCAGAGCGGGCGGTCGCGGGGCAGCGGTTCGGCGAAGAGGTCGCCGCACAGCTCCATCAGTTGCTCGGTGGTACCAGGGGCCGGCAGCTCGATGAGTCGCAGGTGCCGGTCCAGCGAGAACCGCGGATCGTCCTCCCAGGTCGGATGGCCGGCGTACATGGGAGGGATGATCGCCCGCTGGCGGTAGCGCGGAATCAGGTGCATGCGGGCGTCCATGCTCGCATACATCTTCTCGAACGGGATCGTGCCTTCGTAGATGGCGACCGAGCCGATGTGCAGCGGGGCATCGGGCTTCTCGAAGTAGAGAAACCAGGCGTCCTCCGCGCTCATGCGTCGCGAAAGGTTCGTCGCAGCCATGTGGCATTGCCTCCAGCGCCGCCGTCACGTGTGGACGGGTGATCCTTTTAGCGATTATACTCCTCGAAATCGCCCGGTACATTACCGGGACGATAAGATTCGGGCAGGAAATGCTCATCTTGCCCGGGTTGAGGAGATACGGCGGGCACCCCTGCGCATTTTGTATGATATCGGTGGTGGTGGACGGCCGGTTGGCGATTCGCCGATAGGTGCGCAGCGTCGCACGAAGGGGGACGCGTGACGACGAACGGAGTTGCCTCACCCGACTTGCTCTCGGGCTATGAGCCGACAAATCGCCCACTGTGGCTCGAGGCGCTGTTCCCGGTCGACTGGCTCGCCCTCCATATGTCCCCCGTCTACTACGGATTTGGCGTACCGCGCGGCCACGGCGAGGCCGTGATCCTCGTACCCGGCTTCCTCGGCGACGACCGCTACCTCACCGAGATGCACCTCTGGCTTCGCCGTATCGGATACAAGCCTTACTTCTCCGGGATCGGCCGCAACGTGGACTGCCCCGACCTTCTGACGCAGCGGCTCGTGATGACCGTCCACCAGGCCCACGAAGACACCAAGCAACAGGTGTCGATCGTAGGCCATAGTCTTGGCGGCATGCTCGCGCGCGCCGCCGGGCATCGAGAGCCGGCGTTGGTGAAGCAGGTGATCACGATGGGGTCGCCGTTCCGCAGCGTGCGCGCGCACCCGCTGGTGTTGAGCGCGGCGAACTTCGTGCGGTCGAACATCGTGCGGGAGCGGAAGCATCGGCGCGAAGTGACGAGCAGTTGCTTCACGCCCGAGTGTTCGTGCGCGTTTGTCACAGCACTGCGCGACGACCCGCCGCCAGACGACTTCCAGCGCAGAGCGATCTTCTCCAAGTGCGACGGCGTTGTCGACTGGCGGTCCTGCATCGAGGACGAAGCTGCGCTGAATCGCGAAGTGACGGCGACGCACATCGGCATGGCGTTCAATCCGGACGTGTACCGCACGGTCGCGAATCTGCTCGCAGGCGTCGAGGCAGTCTAGTCGCGCCGAAGTCATCTCGGTTCGCCGCGTCGACGTCGACCGCTGCCCCATCGCGCACTTCTCAGGCACATGGAGGACGCATGCCCAACACCTTCACCATCGGTGATCTGGAAGTCATCGCCGTGTCTGACGGCGAGGTGACCTTGACGGCGAAGGGATACTTCGCCGGGACGACTGACGCGGAGTGGGAGGCGCACGCGCGCTGGACGGATCACGAGGGCAATCTCGTCTTCCCGTTCGGTTGCTTCCTCGTGCGGTCGGGCGATCGGCGGGTGCTCATCGATACAGGGTTGGGCCCGATCACGTTCGGCGACTATCGCGGCGGCGAGCTACTCCGCCAGCTCGCCGAGGCGGGCGTGATGCCGGAGGAGATCGACGTCGTGTTCATCACGCACCTGCACGCCGACCACTGCGGCTCAGCAGCGCTGAAGGTCGATGGCGAAATGCGCCGGACGTTCCCGAACGCCACATATCGCTGGACATCGGCGGAGCAAGAGTACTGGACGGGCGGCAATCTCCCGGCAGGCTCGATCGCGCGGAAGGACATCTTCGCCGCCGTGGCGCCGCGGTTCGAGGCGGCGGACGGCGGCGCGTCGCTGGCGCCGGGCATCGACGTGTACTCGATGCCAGGGCACACGCCGGGACATGCGGGCGTCGTGCTGTCGTCCGGCGATGCGCGCGCGTTCATCCTCGGCGACGGCATCAGCTGTCCGGCGCAGTTCGAAGAGCCGGAGTGGTCCGGGCTTGGCGATATCGACCCGAAACTCGCGAGGCGTTCGCAGGAGGCGCTCGCGCGCGAGGTCGAGGGCACCGGCGCGCTCATCGGCACGAGCCACTTCCCAGGGCTGACCTTCGGCCGCGTCATGACCGGCGAGGGGAAGCGGTACTGGCAACCGGTCTGACTTGCGCAGCGCACATCGGAGACGCGAAGAGGGGCGGTCGCTCAAGCGACCGCCCCTCTCGTTGCCGATTTTGGCGGTAGTGTTAGGCGACCTCCGCCTTCGCGGCTTCGGGCTTCGCGACGGCGGACTTCACCGCGCTGGTGGCCTTGCTGGCCTCGTCGGTCACGCCGGTGGTCACGCGGGTGACGCCGGTGCGCACGCGCTCCGCGGTCGTGCTCACGAGGTCGCGCGTCGCCTCAACGGCTGCCTCGCCGGCGGCGCGCTGCGCCTTGATGACCTTCTCGATCACTTCGCGGCCCTCGGTGCGCGACTCGGACAGTTCGTCGAACATCTGGCGGGCCAGCTCCAGCGCGCGCCCCTGGGCCTTCGTGGTCGACTCCATCATCGTGCGGTAGAAGCCGCCCACGTCAGTGGGGTCGGCAGCGAACGTGCGGCCGAGCTCGACCGCCTCGCGCTGGCCGCGCTGGGCCTCGGCGAGCAGGTTGTTCGAGACGCGGAAGCCGCGCTCGTTGCCGGCTTTGATCGCCTCGATGATGGCGTCGTAGCTCTCGGTCAGGGCCTCAAAGTACTTGTCTGCGGCGGTGTTCTTCGCCATGGTTCTGGTTCCTCCTCTGGAAAATTAGACGGGCCTGGGACTTGCGTCACCTCGTTGATAGATGTAGATTACACATAGCAACGGAACGCTGTCAAGGGCGATCCGCAGGAATGTTGACAGAGCCTCGATCACGCGGAAGTCGTGGCGCGCGGATAGGCGACATAACGAAGATGCTGGCGAATTAACGCGCCGAACATATCCAGGCTAGGAGAACGTGATAGCATGGCCAAGAACAGCGAACAGGAGCAGCAGTCCGGCCCGGAGCCCTTCCGGATGCACGGCGATCTCCTCACGACGACGCTGCTGGCGTTCCTGAGAAACTGGAATGCGTACGGATACCAGCTCGCGCAGCAACTGGCTTCGGCGGGACTGCCGGCATTTGATTCCGGGACGGTGTACCGCACGTTGCGGCAGCTCGAGCGGACGGGGCTCGTCTCGTCGTTCTGGGATACGTCGGAGTCCGGGCCCGCGCGGCGTATGTACTCGCTCACTAAGGCGGGCGACCTGTTCCTGTCGAGCTGGATCGACGTGCTGGGCCGCTACCAGGCAGTCCTACAGAAGACGATCCAGGGCTTCGACCGCGCCGAAGCTGTCGAGGAGCCGGAGCCGCCGCGCGCGGACAGCGCGTAATCACAGGTATCAAGGACGGTCAGGCGCAAGGAGTGCAGTGATGGTTGAGAAGGCAGAACAGGCAGCGAACCCTTTGGACACGTGGCGGCAGTTCATCACGGACTCAGAACGCCAGTGGAACGGCTTCTTCAAGGAGGTCCTCGGCACGGAGGGCTTCTCCAGTTCGATGAACGCTGCCGTCGAGGCGTCGCTGACGTTGCAGCGGCTCGTCGCCGACAACCTGGAGCGCTACTACACGACATTCAACATTCCGACGCACAACGATCTTGTGGCGCTGGGCGAGCGGATGAAGGCGATCGAAGAGTCGCTGGCGCGGCTGGAGTCGGCGCTCGCACAGTCGAACCCGAAGCTTGCCGCGGTCATCCGTCCGGCGGCACGGCGCAAGCCTGCCCGCACCAAGCGCCCGGCCGCCGCCGCCGCGCGCTCCACGAACGGCAACGGCAAGTAGCGCGCGGACGCCCGACCACGAAGCCCGCTCGCGCGGTGACCGTACATGGGATGCCACGCGTACGCGCTTAAGAGCGTGTCTGCTACATGCGGATGCGGTGGTTGAGGGTGACGCCGCCGAGGTGATCCTCCCGCTTGCCGGCTCAGTCGCCCAACAAATCGGTTGCCCTGCGGGGTGGCCTTCTCCTACACTCCTGACAACAGCCAAAATCGACCAAGGAGAAGCGAAATGCGGGAAGCGTTCATGTCCATCCAGATAGGAATCACCACCTATTCAGAGGGAATGACGCTCAATGCGAACGTTGAACTTGGGGATTTTGGCGCATGTAGACGCCGGTAAGACAAGCCTGACCGAGCGGCTGCTCTACGCCGCCGGTGTCATCGACGAGATCGGCAGCGTCGATGACGGCAGCACCCAGACCGATTCTCTGGCGCTTGAACGCCAACGCGGCATTACGATCAAATCTGCCGTTGTGTCGTTCGTCGTCGACGACGTCACCATCAACCTGATCGACACGCCCGGCCACCCGGATTTCATCGCCGAGGTGGAACGCGTGTTGAGCGTGCTCGACGGCGCCGTGCTGGTGGTCTCCGCCGTCGAAGGCGTGCAGGCGCAGACGCGGGTGTTGATGCGGACGCTGCAGCGGCTGCACATTCCGACGCTCCTATTCGTCAATAAGATCGACCGTGCGGGTGCGGACGATGTCCGCGTGCTGCAGGCGATCTCGGAAAAGCTCACACCGGCAATCGTCGCCATGGGATCGACGTGCGATATTGGCACGCGCGGCGCGGCCGCCGCGGCCTACGGCGCGGGCGATGGAGCGTTCACGGCCAGGCTCGCAGACCTGCTCGCCGAGCACGACGACGCGTTTCTCGCGGCCTTCGTCGATGACGAGGCGGCGGTTTCGTACAGCCAACTCCGCGACGCGCTGGCGGCGCAGACGAAACGGGCGCTGGTTCATCCGGTGTTCTTCGGGTCGGCTATCACCGGTGCGGGCGTCGGTGCGTTGACCGCCGGTATCACAGAGCTGCTGCCTGCGCGCGAAGGCGATGCTGACGGCCCCGTCTCGGGAACAGTGTTCAAGGTCGAACGCGGCCCAGCCGGGGAGAAGATTGCATACGTCCGCATGTTCTCGGGAAGCGTACACGTGCGCGATCGGCTCCGGTTCCGAGACGATCGTAAGGGCAAGGTTACGGCAATAAGCGTGTTCGAACGCGGCTCGGCGGTGCAGCGTGCGGCGGTCATTGCCGGGCAGATTGGAAAGCTCTGGGGGTTGGGCGATGTTCGGATCGCCGATGCGATCGGCGTGCCGCGCACGAACGCCGATCGCCACTACTTCGCGCCGCCGACACTAGAGTCGGTCATCTCTCCGTGCCGCCCCACTGACATCGGTGCGCTGAGGGTCGCGCTCGACCAGCTCGCCGAGCAAGACCCGCTCATCAACCTGCGACAGGACGATGTCCGGCAGGAGATCTTCGTTTCGCTCTACGGCGAGGTGCAGAAGGAGGTTATCCAGGAAACGCTGGCCACCGAGTACGGCATCGAGGTCGACTTCCGCGAGACGACGACTATCTGCATTGAAAGACCCTTCGGAACCAGCGAGTCCGTCGAAGTCCTCTACGCAAAGACGAAGACAAACGTCACCGGGAACTGCTCGCCCATCAGCTCGAACCCGTTCCTCGCCACGGTCGGGCTGCGCCTCGACCCTGCGCCGATCGGCTCGGGCATCGAGTTCCGGCTAGCCGTCGACGTTCGCCTGGTGCCGATCTACATCTACAAGACCGTCGACACCTTCGTCGACCACATGGAGCAGTACGTCCGCGAGACGCTACAGGAGGGCCTCTTCGGCTGGCAGGTCACCGACTGCACCGTGACCATGATCGACAGCGGCTACCGCGCACCTGGCAGCACGGCCGCCGACTTCCGGAAGCTCACGCCGCTGGTTCTGATGAGCGCGCTCAGAGACGCGGGCACGACGGTGTACGAACCGATGCATCGCTTCCATCTCGAGATCCCGGCCGACACGTTCGGTGCGACCGTGCCCGTACTGGCGCGGCTGCGGGCGGTGCCGCGGACGCAGGAGATGCGGGGTGCGTCGTACGTGCTGGACGGTGAAGTGCCGGCGGCGCGCGTGTACGAGCTGCAGCAACTGCTGCCGGCGCTGACGCGCGGTGAAGGCGTGCTGGAAAGCGCCTTCGACCGCTACCAACCGGTCGATGGCACGATCCCGGCACGGCCGCGCACCGACCACAATCCGCTCGACCGCAAAGAATATCTGCTGCACGTCTTGCGGCGAGTCTAGCGCCGCGCCGCCAACGAGGTTGCCCGATGACCACGCCTCCCACATGTACGTCGATTCAGGAGCACGTCTCGCGCCTCGGCGACGTCGGTTTCTGGTGGTCGTACGTCGCCGAGATCCTGGAGCGTCACGGCCTGGTCGACGCCACCCTCCCAGCTCTGCTCCCGCTCCAGGACATTCGCACGCTCGACGAGCTCGCGACCGAACCCTTCGCCGTCCAGGCTACGTCCGCTCCGGACACGTACCCTAGATGGGGTTCGCACCTATTCAAATCCACCGCAAAGAGTGGCATACTGATGCATCTGAGGCCGGATCTCCATCCGGCCCGCCTACGGCCCGTCGGGGCGACGACCCCGCCGCCGCGAAGCTGAGTGGAGGTGCAGGCCATGACCACCCAGACCGCGAACCCACCCGAAAACATCGGCGCCATCGTGCGGAAGGAAGTCGAACGCACAATCACGCGCGCCACGCGCGGCATCGATGTCATGCTGAGTCGCGACGAGCCGGAAGTCGGTCTGACGCCCAAAGATGTCATCTACACGCGCGGGACGATGCGGCTGAACCACTATCACCCGATGTCCGACGAGGTCTATCGCGTGCCCGTCGTGCTGGTGATGTCGCTGATCAGCAAGCCGTACATCCTCGACCTCACGCCCGGGTTCAGCTTCGTGGAGTTCCTGCTCAAGCAGGGGTTCGATGTGTTCATGATCGACTGGGGTGTGCCGCGCCCGGAAGATACGAAGCTCAAGCTTGAGGACTACACGCTCGACCTGATCCCGGCGTGCGTGGAGAAGATCCAGGAGGCGACGGGCGAGGACGACGTTTCGTTCATCGGCTACTGCATGGGCGGCATGCTCGCGCTCATCTACGGCGGGCTCCACGCCGATGCGCCGATAGCGAACCTGGTGACGATCGCGACGCCGGTGAACTTCGAGGGCATGGGGCTGTTCAAGCAGTGGACCGACAAGCGCTGGTTCGATGTCGACCGCGTCGTCGACCAGCTCGGCAACATCCCGCCGGAGATGATGTACCGGTCGTTCGAGCTGCTGCGTCCCGCCGACCGCCTCGTGTCGTACGTGCGGCTGTGGGACAATCTCTGGAACGACCAGTACGTCAAGCAGTACCGGCTGATGAACAAGTGGACCGGCGACCAGATCCCGTTCCCGGGCGAGTGCTTTCGCCAGACGACGAAAGAGTTGAGCTGGGAAAACAAGCTCATCAAGGGCGAACTGGAGATCGGCGGCAAACTCGTCGACCTCAAGCTGATCAAGGCGCCGGTGATGAACGCCATGGCGCAGCACGATCACATCGCACCGTACGAGGCGACCCGCGAGCTGACGTCGTTGGTGGGGAGCGAAGACACGGAGGACGTGTTGTTGAAGGGTGGGCACGTGAGTCTGGTAGCGGGCGCGAATGCGATGATGAGGCTCTGGCCGAAGGTCAACGAGTGGCTCTCGGTGCGGTCGGTATGAACGACGGCGCGCTGCAACTCCCACGCCGCACGACGCTTTCCGACAACAGTGAGATCACGTTACGGCTGCTCCGCCGCGTTGACGTCGAGCCGTTCCTCGCGTTCACGCAATCGCTGTCCGGCCACGATCTGCTCTTTCTGCGCACCGACATCACCGACGCCGGCATCGTCGCCGACTGGCTCGACAACGTCGAGGCCGGGCGCATCGTGACGATCGTCGCCGAGCGCGACGGGCGCATCTTCGGCTACGGCAGCCTGCACCTGAGCAACGCGCCCTGGTCGCAGCACGTCGGCGAGCTGCGCGTGCTGATCAGCGACGCCATGCGCGGCAAGGGCCTCGGGCGCGCGCTGACCGACGCGATCTTCGCGCAGGCGCTCGACCGCGGCATCGAGAAGATGGTCGCGCAGATGACGATCGACCAGAAGGGCGCCATCGCCACGTTCGAGGAGTTGGGCTTCAAGGCGGAGGCGCTGCTGCGCGACCACGTGAAGGACCGCAACGGCGAGAAGCACGACCTGCTCGTCTACTCGCACGACGTCCACGAGTTTCAGTCCCAGATGGACGCCTACGGCATGAGCGACGCCGCTTCGGGGCTGTAGCAGACTTTCGAGCAACGGCCGTTTCCGTGCCTGGCGCGGGTTCTCCGTCCGTGGTGCCGGGCTTTCCGGCCCGTGTCACAAATTCAGTGCCAGCGCTGCTCTTCAGGCGAACCAACGCCTGCCTTGAAAACTAGCTTCAACGTCCGGCTGGAACGCCCCGCCGCGTGCCACGACGACTACTGCTTAGCACCGCGACTCAACTCGTCGAGCCTGGCGGCGGACAATGTTCAAATGACTCGTATACGCGACACTGTCAATCGCAGAGGTTGACAAAACGATGATCACATGTATGATCGACCTTGTCTGAAACCACCAGCGTGGCTGTGATTCGGCCTGGCGCGTAACGGCGCCGGTCCCCCTCCGGATCACCGCCCAAGACATATCTCTGGCCGCACGTCATATCGTTCCACGCCGCTCAGGACGAGAGTGGATCGCCATGTGCATGACGCATCGAGAGCCTGTAATCCCTTCGATCCCCCACGAGCGCACGTCGGGGCGCGGCGACGCGCCACATGGCGCCCAACAGTTGTGGCCGCTATGCACGCGAAGCCAAGCGGCAGCCTGTCGCGAATCCCAGGCTGACGTGCGGCCATCCAGGGCCGTTTGGCCCATGAAGTAGCGGCGAGAAGCGGAGTAGGGTGTAGATGATTCCTTGGGGGCGGGGAACATGTCCAAGGCTGCGGCCGTTGCTTTCGTGATGCGCGCGGGATGCACGCATCTGCGGCTACGGCGCGGCGGCGCCGCCAATTGCGGCGCATTCCAACCATCGTTGTCCATCAGAACCTGGACCCGTCGGCCCGTCGCGGCGCGCCCGAGTTTTGTGACATTCGCCGTCGACGCTGCACATCAACGCGAGAGGAGGGATGCCTATTGACCATGCACGACAGATAGGGGAGCCCTGACAGGCGGCTACCTGCCAGGGCCCGGAGACGAAGGCTGGCCGAAGCCCAACCTCACGCCGCAATTCAGTGTGACACGGTTGGACATGCCTCGGCCAGCGAAGCGAAGGCCCGCCTTGACGCCACGAAGGCGCCGGGCGGGCGAGGATTTCGTTGCAACGGAACAAAGGAAGGTTCAACCGTGAAGCTACATACGTACAAAGGGTTACTGGTGCTGGGCGCCTTGGCGGCCCTCGCATTGGTCGCCACCTTCAGTGTCGGCGGCACCGCCCGCGCCGACACCGTGCCGACGAAGGGTGTCATCGGCGTCAGCGGATTGGGACCGGTCATCGAGTGCAAGTGGGAACTGCCCGATATGGATCCGAACACGCCCGCATCCAGTACACCGCCCCGCTGCCGGCCACCCACACGCACGACGACGACATGACCGTCGCGCCGGATGCTAACCCGCTGCTGGCGGGCACCCAGGTGCCCTGCAGTGGCCCGGGCAACACGCCGGCTACGAAGCCGACGCAACCGAACAACGTGCACCGCATGATCCAGGTGGCGCCGAACTTCGAGAACCTGCCCGGAGAGCGCCTGATCCAGAACTGGATGGCGGTCGACGACCCGGGCACCGTCAGTGACACCTTCTGGATCGTCTGGGAGCCCTGCACCACAGTGACGAACCCGCTCTGCGGGCTCGCGCCCGCACCGGCCCCGAACCTCGTGAAGAAGCTGCAGGTCCACGGCACGCGCCTGGGCGCAACGCAGCCTCAGCCCTGCACGTCGCTGTTCGGCACGAGCACGACCGATGGCTCGATGACCGAGGCCGCGATCCACACCGGCCAGGTCACGAAGGACTCCTTCGACGACCTGAACAAGGGCATGATCGCGCTCTGCAACCAGAACGTGAAGGGCCTCTACTCCGCGGAATGGCCGCTGAGCAAGGACCAGCCCTGTGGTGAGTACCGCATCGACGCGACCGCCGTCTCCATCGGCGGCGCCACGACGACGCTCACGAACTACATCGACGTGCTCTGCACATTCCAGCTGAAGATCGACTTCGGCGGCCAGACGACCGCGCTGCCGCTGCCGGGCCCCTGCCCGGGTGGCATCACCTGGCCGGCGCTGTCGCCGGGATTCACCAGCACCGTCGGCGGCGACCTGCTCTTCGCACCGCCGTGCGACACCAAGCCGACCGTGAAGAACGTCGGCAACAGCGGCATGGGCCTGAAGCTCTCCTTCAGCGACCTGGTGGGCACGACGTTCGGGAAGCACATCTACGCGTTCGACGCCTGCTTCGGCCGGGCGCCCGACGCCACGCTGAAGTGCTTCCCGTCGATCGTCAACCTGCCTGGCGTGACCACGCCGGTCCTCCCGCTGACCACGAACGCCCCCACCGAGGTGGACTTCGGGGTATTGCCGGCGCAGGTGCTCTGTGCCAACGAAGTGGGCAAGCTCGACCCGTCGGTGCACCCGCAGGCCGGACTGCCCGCGGACACCTACACCGGTACGGCGACGCTTGTCGGCTACGCTGTGCTGGGTGAGTGCTACGGCAACAAGCACAAGTAACGGGTGACTAACTTCGTGCTGCCTGAGGCGGCACGACGCGTGAAACATCGGGGTGGGGTCGCCGCGGCGACCCCACCCAAATCGCCGAGTCGGGAACGGTCGGGGAGTTGTGATGAACAGGACGGGAATGCCGAGCATCCTGCACGCGCGCGTCGCCGCCGGCTGCTTGATTGCGGTGGCAGTCTTCGCCGCTGCCTGTAGCGGCGGCGGTTCGCGCCCGTCGCCAACGGCGACCGTCGCTGTCGAGACAACCCCGCAGGCCACGGCGTCGCCGGTCTTCGGTACGCCCATCGCGCCGCCGCCCACACCGCTCCCCGTCCCACAGAGCACAGCCGATTCGTCCGAAGGCATCGGCGTCTACCCGTCGATGCTTGGCTTCCCCGACGCTCTGCGCGGGCGCGAGTACTTCGGCACCGTCGGGGTGCAGAACGGCGGGCCACGTGACCACACGTACCGCTTAGAGGCCATCGGCGACACCGCGCCATGGCTCACGTTCGTGAGCCAGGATCGCGCCACGCCGCTTACGCAGGTCGACGTGCAACCACACAGCAGCACGCAGGTCCTGGTGAAGGCGGTCGTGCCGGCGGGAGTCCCCAACGGCGACTACGGAGGGATCATCCGCGTCATCACCACCACGACCAATCGCACAGGCGCGGAGAGTTCGGGCGCCGGCGTGACCATCGGCGCCGAATTGAGCGTCAACCTCTCGGTTACGGGTACGCAGCGCATCGAGGGCCAGTTCGTCGACGTCGGCGCCTCCGATGTCGAGTCCGGCCACCCGCTGCGTATCCTGTCGTCGCTCGCCAATACCGGCAACGTGCAAGTAAACCCGACGATCGCTGTCGACATCGTGGGCGCCTTCGGCAACGCTGTCGATCACCTGGCCTTTGCGGGCGACCCCGTCTACCCGAGCGATAGGAAGCAGATCACCAACGAGTGGCCGACGCAGGGAAAACCGGTCGGCGACTACATCGGCCGCGTCTCCGTTAAGTTCGGCGACCTCGATCTCGGCACCAAAGAGGTGCGGTTCAGCATCGTGCCGGTCGGCACGTACTCGCGTCGCGGCGAACTGCAAGACGTGCATCTTGCCAACGCGCCACGGCCGGGCGAACTCGCGAAACTGGTCGCCGTCTTCAAGAACACCGGGCAGATCGAGACGAAGGGCAAGTTCATCGGCGAGCTCTACGCCGGCGACCGGCTGCTGGCGCAGCTGACGAGCGAGGAGCAACTGCTGCTCCCCGGCGGCACCGGCAATCTCGAGATGGTCACGCGCATCGCGGCAAACGGCACCTACACCGTCAAGGGCAAGGTCAACTACGAGGGCCGTGAGACGGACACGCAGCAGTTCACCTTCAAGGTCGGGACGGATGCCGGTACGCCGATCCTGACGTGGCTGCTGGTCGCCGCCGGCGTCGCGGCCCTGATCATCGTCACGGGCGCCGCCGGCTGGGTCGCGCGCCGGCGTTGGCGCGCCGCGGGGTGACCAGAAAAAAACATAGGGCGAAGGCACGCGGCGTCGCGGCCTCGTCGAGCCTGGGCGAACGAGGCACATGGGACGGCGGCTCTCCGGCTCGGCGACGATCACGCTGCTCCTCGCGGCAACCCTCTGCGTGGCGATGCTGCTCATCGTCACGCGCGATCCTGGCGCCGCGCGCAGCGCGCCCCTGCCGCATCCCCCGGACGTGCACACGGCGACGCCCACACCGACGCCGACCGTCACGCCCACACCGACGGTCACGCCGACATCGACCGCCACGCCGACATCGACCGCTGTACCCACGACGACCGCCGCGCCGCCGCCGGCGACGATCGATGCCTCGGCCGCGACGCCCACGCCACAGCCTGCGGTCACGCCTGATGGCACGAGCACGCTCGCCGCAACGCCTACGCCCGGACGGACAGCGACGCGCGCGGCCGTCACGCGTTCGCCCGTCGCCTCCGCGAGCCCTCCGGGCGCCACGCAAACGCCTGGAGTCCCGCCGAGCATCGCCTGCCTGTGGGCGCTCCCCGATATGGACTCCAGCACAACCGGCATCCAGTACATGCCCGCGTCCGCGGAACACGTGCACGATCACGACATGCAGGCGGCGCCCGATGCCGACAACAATCCCGCAACCGGCGTGCAGGTGCCCTGCACCGGACCGCCGGCGACGGCCCCATCGCAGCCTGATGGCGTCCGCCATCTGATGCAGGTCGTGCCGAATCTCGGCGATCTGCCGGAGCCACGCCGCGTCCAGCTCTGGTTGGCGGTGAACGAGCGAAGCGGTACGGCCACCGCCGGCATGGCAGCGTTCTGGTACGTCTACTATCCCGACGGCACGCCCGTGCGCGGTGTCGTTGCGACGGCGGTACCCAACGACGGCTGCTCTGCCTATGGCGCCGCGAGCGGACCGAACGGCTCGATGTTCGAGGCGGCGGCGCACACCGGCCAGGTTTCGCCGGCCGCCATCGATGATCCGTCGATCGGGCTCGTTGCGCTCTGCAATCAGCACGCGCTGCGGCTGTTCCACGGCGAGTTCGAGCTCAGCAATGACTGGCCGTGCGGCGAGTATCGGATCACAGGGGTCGCCATCGCTGATGGACACCCGACGGCGGCGTTGAGCGCGTCGTTCGACGTCATGTGCACCGTCGCGCTACGGATCGACTTCAACGCCGTGGACTGGGGCGCTCTGACGCCGGGAGAGCCGAAGATCGTCCGCGGCGACGGCCACTTCGCGCCGCCGGCCGACACCGCGCCCACCGTGATGAACGCCGGCAACGACGGCATGGGGCTGAAGCTGGAATTCGGCGCGATGACGGGCGGTCTCTGGGGAGAAACCATCGATCGGTTCGACGCCTGCTTCGGCCGCGCCGGCGCGCTGTTGCAGTGCCTCGCGCCGTCGGTTCCGGGCGGCATCGCGGCCTTCGACGCCGCCGCCGCGCGCGTGCTCTGCGCGAACGAATCCGGCGAGCTCGACGTCACGGTCCACCCGCCCGCCAACGCGCGCGTCGATGTGTACCGCGGCCTCATCACCCTGATCGGCTACCCGATCGCCAACCGCTGCGCCGGCCACCACCACCTCGAATAGCACGGCTGCGCCCACGCGACGGGCGTAGCACCGCGCTCACTACGGCAGTACGATGGCATCGTGTTCGAGGATGGCTTCCGCGTTGACTTGCTGGTCGATCAACGGGGTATCGTCGAGCTCAAAATCCGTTGAGAAACTCACTCGGGTTCACAGTGAGCAACTGCTCACCGATCTTCGCCTGATGAATCTGTCCGTCGGGTGGCTCATTAATTTCAGCGGCGGCACACTGAGGGAGGGGCTCCATCGAGTCGCCAACCATCTCCCCTCGTCTGCGTCTCCGCGCCTCCGCGTGAACCAACCCGAAGGCGAGCGATGAACCAAGCCGAGACCATCGCCGAGCGCCTAGATCTCGAGCGGCAGGTGCCTATGGCTAGGCATGCTTGCTCATCGTCGATCCCGTCGAGCAGAAGCTCATCCCGCGCGAAGCATTCCTGATGTAGCGCTGTGCGCGAAGACTCGGGCAGGCCGTCGGTCAGGCGTTCGCCTCCGCGCGCGCCTCAGCGGCAGCGCGGTTCAGGTCATCGAGCGACGCGGCGAGCCGCCCGAGCTGCTCGTCGTCGAGGCGCTTGATGATGTTGAAGAAGTAGGCGCCGGCGATCCGGCGGAGCGCGCCGACGGTGATGATGCCGGTCTCAGTCAGGTAGTTGCGCACGATGCGCCGGTCGCCGGCGTCCTCTTCGCGCCGCACGAGGTCCTGGCGCACGAGGCGGTCGACGTGGCCGGTGATCGTCGACGGGTTGACGCCGAGATGCTCGGCGAGCGCGCCGACCGGCAGGCCGTCCTCGTCGCGCAGCGCCCAGAGCAGGCGCATCTGCGGGATGGTGAGGCCGTCGTTCGACCAACCCTGGATGCGGAGCGCGTCGATGATGCCGACGGCGTCGCTGTATCCGCGCGCGACGCGGATCAGTCTCTCCATGCGCGCGGGGTCGGTGACGCCCAGCGCCTCGGCAAGTTCGTGCGTCTCGATCTGCTCTTGCTGTACCACGAGATTCTTGCCCTGCCTTGAATATTTGCCCTTTACAAAAGCAATCTGGCGGGAGTATAGTCGATCCACGGTCGATCTTTCAACAGGGATGGGAAGCCCAACCCGAGAAGGAGACGAGATGAGCGCATTCGCCGAAAAGATCAAGCAGACGCCGTCGTGCCGCGAACCGGCATACCGCCCGGCGATGTACATCTCCGACGAGGAGAAGCGCGATCTCGACACGAAGATCGGCGACGCGAACCTCTACCAGGACCTCGTGACGATGCGCGAACTCGTGCGCGCGCAGCCCGAGAACATCGAACTGCGCAAGGCGATGGTCAGCGGCATCGCCAGCGCCGAGTTTGCCGGCATCGATGCCTTCAGCCGCAAGGTCGTCGAGTGGCAGGAGTGGCCGGTGCCGCAGACGCTGATCATGGCGATGGCCCGCCAGACGTGGGATGAAGTCCGTCACGCCGCGCTGGCGAAGGGATTGATCGAATCGTACGGCGGCGAGATCGGCGACTACCCGGACACGCTCGCCGGTGGCGCGCCGCCGCCCGGCGTCACGCAGTCCGGGCCGCTGGCGGACGCGCTCGGCTCGCAGGATGCCGTCGAGCAGATGCTGCGCGACCCGGTCGTCAGCCTCTCGATGACGAACGTCTCGCTCGAAGGCGGCGCGCTGACGCTGTTCCAGGAGACCTCTGCCGTCGCCGAGAAGATCGGCGACTCGCTGATGGCGCACTGCTACGACTACAACTGGGCCGACGAGGTGACACACACGGCGATCGGCGACTACTTCGTGAAGGAACTGACCGAAGGCAAGCCGGAGGAAGAAGCGAAGGCGCTGCGCGTGCATGCGATGGCCGAAGGCTTTCGCGCGCGGCTGACCGGCCAGCAGAGTGCCGAGCTCCGCGAATTCTTCGCCGAAGAGATGACGCGCGCCACCGCGGCGCTGGGGTAAGGCTCACCGCGGAGACGCGGAGGACGCGGAGTTCTTTGGGTGGTGCCCGCGTGGCGCCCCGTATCACGAGGCGCGCATGGCTGTTGTTGAGATCAGGTTGGCGGAGTGCATCAACTGTGGCTGGTGCCGCCGGGTGTGTCCCACCGAGACGATCAAATACTTCTCGACCGGGCATCGCACGCACATCGTGGAGCCCGACGGCTGCATCGACTGTGGGATCTGCGTGCCCCTCTGCCCCGTGAACTGCATCTATCCGGTGCCGGATTACATCGTCGCGCCCGAAAAACTCGCCGCGGCGAAGACGAGCGCGAAGGCGTTCGCCGCCAATCAGCGCAAGATGAAGCAGGAACGCGACGCGGTTGTCGCGCGGACGCTCGCGCGGCTGGCGAGCCTCAATCCAGTGCCCGATAGCCGAGGTGCGCATGCCTGAACTGGCCGTCGACCTGAAGACCGTGGGCGGACAGTTCAGCGTCGACGAGAACGCGCGTCGCCTCATCCACTACAAGTTCGCCGAGAACGTCTGCATGACGACGGCGAGCGGCTGGGCATCGTCGTCGCCGCTGATCAAGGTGAAGTTCACGCTTGGCCAGCATTGCTATGAGGACTCGATCCACTCGTTCTGGATCGGCCAGCGGCTGCCGGAGCTGCGCGTCACCGAGCAGATGGCGCGTGACGTGCCGCCAACGTTTACGTGGTCGAACAAGGCCGAGCCACCGAACGAACAGTTCCTCAAGTTTGTCGAGACGATGCAGCTCCAAGGCGATCAGCTGCTTCGACTCGTCGGCCTGTACCGGGTGCTGAAGACGCACCTCGCCGTGTACTACCGGCACCACGTGCTCGTCACCGATCCCGTCTGCGACGCGCCGACGGTGCGCATTCTCGAGCACATTCTGCTCGAAGAGGAGCGCCACGTGCAGTGGGGCCAGGCGATCTACGAAGAGCTGGCGGACACGCCGGAGAAGCGGCGCGCCGCGCTCGAATGGCAGATGGAGCTGGAAGATCTGCTGATCAAGTCCGGCGGCGTCACTGGCGGAAGATGAGCGCCGCGCGCGCCACTTCGGAGGCTGTTGAACAGGCAGACGGAACGTCCGACGCCGAAGTCTCGCCCCATCTGTGAGAATCTGTGAAATCTGTGGATAGATCGATGCCGCGCGCGGCAGAATGACGTGAGTAGTAACGGGAGTGCAGTATGAAGTTCGGCGTGTTTTACGAGCACCAGCTACCGAAGCCGTGGGACGACGGGCGCGAGCTCAAACTCTTCCAGGATGCCCTCGACCAGGTCGAACTCGCCGATAAACTCGGCATCGACCACGCCTGGGAAGTCGAGCATCACTTCCTCGAGGAATACTCGCACTCGTCCGCGCCGGAAGTGTTCCTTGCGGCGGCGTCGCAGCGCACGAAGAACATCCGGCTCGGGCATGGCATCACGCTGATGCCCCCCGGCTACAACCACCCCGCTCGCATCGCCGAGCGTATCGCCACGCTCGACCTCGTATCGAACGGCCGCGTCGAGTTCGGCACGGGCGAGTCCGCCAGCCGCTCCGAGCTCGAGGGCTTCGGCATCAACCCCGCCGAGCGGCGCGCGATGTGGCGCGAGACGGTCGAGCAGGTCGCGAACATGATGGCGATGACACCGTATCCGGGGTTTCAGGGCAAGTACTTCTCGATGCCCGTGCGCAACGTCGTGCCGAAGCCGGTGCAAAAACCGCACCCGCCGATGTGGGTCGCCTGCTCGAACCGCGACACGATTCACCTCGCGGCGCAGCTCGGGCTGGGCGCGCTCACGTTCGCTTTCGTCGATCCCGCCGAGGCGCGGCACTGGGTGACTGACTACTACGAGACGTTCAAGCGGGAGTGCGTGCCGATCGGCCACACGGTCAATCCGAACATCGCGATGGTATCGAGCTTCTCGTGCCATCCCGACGAAGCGGAGGCGCTGCGGCGCGGCACGGACGGGTTCCGCTTCTTCCAGTTCGCGCTCGGGCACTTCTACGGCTTCGGCAAGCACAAGCCCGGCCGCACGAACATCTGGGAGCGCTACGAAGCCGTGCGCGACGAGATCGGACTCGAGGCGCTCGGCGGCGGCGCGGGCGGCATCGGTACGCCGAAGCAGCTCCGCGAGCATCTGCGCACGTTCGCCGATGCCGGCGTCGACCAGGCGGTGTTCATCCAGCAGGGCGGCAACAACCTGCACGAGAACATCTGCGAGGATCTGGACCTCTTCGCACGGGAAGTGATGCCGGAGTTCAAGGCCGAAGAGGAAGCGCGCCTCCGGCGCAAGAATGAAGAGCTCGCGCCGTACATCGAGGCCGCGATGGCGCGCAAGGTGCGCATGGCAGAGATGAAGGACGAAGAGATCCAACCGTTCGAGTCATACGGCTACAGCATCGCCGAAGTCGACGTGTCGAAGCTGCCGGAAGCGCAGCGCCAGCGCATGGAGCAGTTCCAGAAGATGCGCGAAGTCGTCGAGCGCTTCAACGAGCGCGACACCGCGGCGCCGACGGCTTCGCGGTGACGCGGGCCCTGCGGTTGATCTATCCACAGATTTCACAGATTCTCACAGATAGATTGAGGAGAATTGGTGATGGGCACTCGCAGTCTCCAATACAAACGCTCGTACTCTAATTCGCCATCTGTGAGAATTTGTGCAATCTGTGGATAGATCTGACGAGTCACCTGCTGCTCAACTTCAGCGCCCGCGGCCTTCAGCAACAACGCCTCGTGCTCTAATTTGCCATCTGTGAGAATCTGTGAAATCTGTGGATAGACACCGAGGAGTCAACGCATGAAGCTCGAAGGCAAGGTCGCCGTCATCACGGGTGCCGGTTCCGGCATCGGCCGCGCCACGGCGCTGCGACTTGCGCGCGAGGGCGCATCGATCGTCGTCGCCGACTGGAACGAGGCGGGCGCCAGTGAGACGGTGGCGCTCGTCGAGCAGGCGGGCGGCAAAGCGGCCGCCGTACAGGTCGACGTCACGAAGACCGCAGACCTCGCGCGGATGTTCGCGTTCGCGGAAACGACATATGGCGGGTTCGACATCTTGTACAACAACGCCGGCGTCACGACGGGCGCACCGCGCTTCCCGGACTGCCCGGAGGAGAACTGGCGCCGTACCGTCGAGATCGATCTGAACGCCGTCATCGAGGGCACACGCCAGGCGATACCCAGGCTGCAAGCGCGCGGTGGCGGCGTCATCATCTCGACAGCGTCGCTCGCGGGGCTGTTCGGCTTCCAGCAGGACCCCGTCTACGCCGCCGCGAAGCACGGCGTCGTCGGGCTGACGCGCGCGCTGATCAATCTCAAGGCCGAGATGAACATCCGCGTCAACTGCGTCTGCCCGGCGGTCGTCCGCACGCCGCTCGTCACGTCGGGCATCGGCAACCTGCAGGGCGAGGCGCGCGACGCCATGGAGAAGCAGCTGAACGCGATGCCGATGCTGGCCGCGGAAGAGATCGCGGAGGCCGTCTACGACCTGATCCGCGACGACGAAGCCGCCGGCGTCGTCATGGGCATCACGCTCGGCGATACGCGCCGCGTTGTCGATCCGCCGATCACGCTGCCCGTAACGTCCGGCATGCCGGGCGCGCGCCAGCACCCGCGGGGCCAATGACGATCCACTAAGAGCACGAAGGGACACGAAGGATAGGGAAGATACGGACGAACAAGGGAAGAGGCCGGGTAGACTGCCCGGCCTCTTCTTGGTCTTGATTCGTTGGCGTTCGAATCGCTATATCTGCTTCACCAGAGCACCGACTTTCGCGAGCAGATCGCGCACCTCGCTGCGTGTGAAGCCGATGCGTGTCTCGAACTCGGCGTCGCTGATATGTACGCCGTTCGCCACCTCGTTGAGCGCCTGATTGAGCATGAGGATCTCGTCGTGTGTGAGTGTGACAGCGACTTCACCACGCTCGAGTTTCAGAGATTGCACGCCGCACCTCACTAGCCGATGCTCTCGAAGTACCGCATCCCATCGCCTGGTTTGAAGCAGGTGCCTCCGTCCGGAGCGTTGGGATTCAACAGTACTATCGTACCGGATTCGCTACGCCAGTATGCCGTTCTGCCGCGAGCAAGGGCCCGCTCGGCGTCTGGTGTCGTCAGGATCGATTCGATGAACAATGCGAACGCTGCTGCGTCTGAGACAGCCGGGAAGTCGTCTCGGTGCTCGGCCCAGGCATGGCCGTTCGCGATTCCTGTAGCAAGCGGCCGCGCCTCATCTCGACTCAGAGGCATCTAGTCGCGCGGGAGGCCGAGCCCGCGCTGGGCCATGATGTTACGCTGGATCTCGCTCGTGCCGCCGGCGATCGTCGACGAGACGGCGGCGATGTAGCCGGTACCGTAGCGGCCGGCGGCGGAATACGCGGGGCTGCCGCCGATGATCGTGCCGTACATGCCCGTGAGCTTCATGCCCAACGCCGCAATTCTCTGGCCCATCTCGGACGTGAAGAGCTTGCACATCGATGCCTCGTGGTTGGGGATGAGGCCGGCGTTCTGCATACTGACGACGCGGTACGACATCATGCGCGCGACGAGCGCCTCGATCCAGCGGTCGGCCAGCGCGAGCTGCGTGGCGTGCTTGCCGGATCCCGGACACAGCTCCGGATGCTCCTTCGCGAAGCGCATGATGCCTTCGAGTTGCTTGCGGATGCCGACGGCGGAACCGATCGACGAGCGCTCGAAGTCGAGCGTCGTCGTGCCGATGTACCAGCCACGGTTTTCTTCACCAAGCCGGTTGCGGGCGGGCACGCGCACGTTCTCGAAGAAGACCTCGTTGAAGATGGCGCTGCCCGCCATCGTCATCAACGGCCGCACCGTGACGCCGGGCGCCTTCATATCGAGCATGAAGTAGCTGATGCCGCGGTGCTTCGGCGCGTCGGGATCGGTGCGGGCGAGCATGTACATCATGTCGGCGAACTGCGCGCCGGTCGTCCAGATCTTCTGGCCGTTGATGACGTAGTCGTCGCCATCGCGGATGGCGCGCGTCTGGACGGACGCGACGTCGGATCCGGCATTCGGCTCGGACCAGCCCTGGCACCACTGGACGGAGCCGTCAAGGATGCCCGGGAGGTGTTCCTTCTTCTGGTCGTCGGTGCCGTGGACGATGAGCGTAGGGCCGAACATCATGACGCCGAAGCCGCCGACGTTCATCGCGCCG